>WBZM01000176.1_pt1 | contig 94193 bp, 84 predicted proteins | sample 5204271 | NCBI WGS metagenome assembly WBZM01 (sample SAMN12344346, study PRJNA552823) | activated sludge metagenome | biome: Activated sludge suspended growth; feature: Nitrification reactor; material: Wastewater; isolation source: activated sludge from nitrification reactor of wastewater...
AGCGGCGTTGCGCCCGCGCTGCCGGCGCGGGAGGATGACGGTCGGTATGGGCTCCCGACTCCTCTCCCGCGACGCCCTCGGGCGCCGTCCATGGTGGTTGATTGCCCTGATCGTGACGTTGCTGGTTCTGTTTCTCCTCGGCGTCGGAGCCGCCGGTGGCTGGCGGCCCGATGGACCCAGGGGAAGGGAGGGGCTTCTCGGCGCGCTTGCCTTGTGGAGTTGGTGGATGGGGTTCTATACGGCCAGTTGGTGGCCGCCTCGCCTGGCTCCCCGAGCGCGTTCAGGCGTGGCCGTGCTCTCGATGGGGCCGCTACGCAGGGCGGCTCTCGCCGCGAATGCACTGCCGATCTTTCTCCTCCTCAGGGCGCTCAGCGAGCCGGTGCCGGTATTCGTTGCAGGATTCGCTGCACTCGCCGCTGCGGGCCTCGCATGGTTCGGGCTCGGCTTTCAGTTCACGGTGGATTCAAAGGAGATCGCTCGATCGGGCGGTTTCGGAAGGCATGCGCGACTTGCCTGGCGCGAAGTAGTGGGCACATTCGCCTACGATGGTGGCGTGCTGATCTCCACCTCGACCGGTGCCCAGATGGTCATCACGTGGCACCTGATCGATGGTGGGCCGTATCTGGCGAACGTGATGCTGGAGGCACTGCCAGCAGGCACACTCGGACTTGCGGCTTCACGTGAGCGCCTCGAGCGCGTGGCGGCCCTGGGCGCGCCGGCCCGCGGGTAGTCGGCCGCGCCGTGGCGGCGCCTGGCGTGGGTGTCGCTCGTCACCTGGAGTACGATGCCGGGATGGTCGGCGCCTGAAGGCGGTGGGGATGCGCGAACGGCTTCACATGGGCGAGAAGCGCAGGGCGGGCCGCCTGGCGTTGCTGCTGGTCGCCGCGCTGGGGGCGGGTTCCTGCACGCCCGCGAGCCGCCCGGCCGACTCGACGTGGAGCGTGGCCGAATCGACGCACTTCCTCTCCTGCGACCAGGCCGGCGCCTGGCTCTCGAGCCGCCGCGCCGTGGGGGAGAGGCCGGTGATCGACGGCCAGCTCCAGCCGGCGCCGCGCGTGACCGATCTTCACCGGTTCCGGCCCGGGGAGCCGGGTCGGATGGAGGAGGTCGGCGGCGACGTGGCCCGGACCCTGTCCGCCGGCCCCGACGGCGTGATGTGGCTATCGATGCAGGTCCCCAGCGATGACCTCGGCGGGGAGGCGTGCCTCCTCGTCGGCCAGGGTCTCGATGCGCCGTGGCGCGCGTGGCCAGCCCCCGACGCGATGATCGGCTCGGCGCCGGAGGGCCGCGGACGGGGCTTTGCGTGGTCCCGGCACGCCATCTCCTGGACGACCACGGCGGGGCAGACCTGGATGGCCACCGGGACGGGTGACCTCCTGGTCGCGGGGCCGGGCCTTCCCCGGCTGATCCCGGAGGCCTCCGGCGGCGGCCTCTTGGTGCCGCTGGTGTCCGCGCCGGAGGCGCAGGGCCGGTCCGAGCTGTGGTGGATCGGTCGGGACCTGTCGAGGACCCGCCTGGCGCGGTGGGAGGGCCAGAGCATCACCGGCGTGGCCATCCACGGCGGCGACGTGATCGTCTCGACGGAGGCCTGGCTGCACGGCGCCTCCCGCGTGCTGATCGCCCGGCTGGAGCGACGGTCGCTGGAGTTCACCGAGGTGTGGCGCTCCGAGACAGAGCGCGCCCACGGTCTGCAGGGCGCCGGGGCGCTGGTGGCCTTCCTCGCCGCGGGGCCATGGGGCCAGGGCGGCCTCTTCGGAGAGACGGCCGAGGTGCTCTACCAGAGCGCCGACGGTCGCCGCTGGACCCGGCAGTCTCTCGCGAACAGGTACGTGCGGTCCTTCTGCCTCGCGCCGCGCGGGCGCTGGCTCCTGAGCGAGGTGCCGGCCAAGCTGAGCTACTCGCCGACCCCGTGAGCGGGAAGGAGCGTCCGGCACCGCCCCCGCCGCGCCCCAAAGAGGAGCCATCCCGGCGACTTTGCAGGGAAAGGCTGGACTCTGCGTCGCGCGAATCGGTATGGTCGTGGGCCCGGCGTCGCACATCCGCCTCCACCTGTCCCGAAGCGTCCGAAGGGCCCACCCGCGTGAGCCAGCCGATGACCATCCGGAAGGTCCTCGTCGCCAACCGCGGCGAGATCGCCGTCCGCGTCATCCGGACCTGCCGGGAGATGGGCGTGGCCACGGTGGCGGTCTACTCCGACGCCGATCGCGGCGGGCTCCACGTCCGCATGGCCGACGAGGCGGTCCACGTCGGCGCCGGTCCGGCCCGCGAGAGCTACCTCTCCATCGAGCGGCTCCTCGACGCCGCCAAGCAGACCGGCGCCGACGCAGTCCACCCGGGCTACGGCTTCCTCTCCGAGCGCGCCGAGTTCGCCCGCGCGGTGGCCCGTGCCGGCCTCACCTTCGTCGGCCCGCCGCCCGAGGCGATGGAGGCCATGGGCGAGAAGACCTCGGCCCGCGCCCGCATGATCGCCGCCGGCGTGCCGGTGGTGCCCGGCTCCGACGGGCCGGTGGCCGACGAGGCCGCCGCGCGCGCCGAGGCGGAGCGGCTTGGCTTTCCGGTGATGCTCAAGGCCGCGGCCGGCGGCGGCGGCAAGGGGATGCGCCGCTGCGACCGGGCCGAGGAGCTGCCGGCGGCCCTCGCCGCGGCCCGGCGCGAGGCGCAAGCGGCCTTCGGCGACGACCGCGTCTACCTGGAGAAGTACCTCTCGAAGCCGCGCCACGTGGAGCTCCAGGTCTTCTGCGACGAGCACGGCCAGGCCCTCTCCCTCGGCGAGCGCGAGTGCTCGGTGCAGCGCCGCCACCAGAAGGTGATCGAGGAGAGCCCCTCCTGCCTGGTGGACGAGCCGCTGCGCCAGGCCATGGGGGCGGTGGCGCTCAAGGCGGCCCGCGCCGTCGGCTACCTGGGTGCCGGCACGGTGGAGTTCCTCCTCGACGCCGACCGGAGGTTCTACTTCCTGGAGATGAACACCCGGCTCCAGGTGGAGCACCCGGTCACCGAGCTCTGCACCGGGCTCGACCTGGTGCGCCTGCAGCTCGAGGTGGCCGCCGGCGGCCGCCTGCCGCCGCCCGAGGCGGTGCAGCGGCGCGGCCACGCCATCGAGGCGCGGGTCTGCGCCGAGGACCCGGCCCGCGGCTTCCTGCCCAGCCCCGGCAAGATCACCTACCTGCGCCCGCCCGGCGGCCCCTTCATCCGCGACGACTCGGGCGTCTACGGCGGCTTCGTGGTGCCGCCCTTCTACGACAACCTGCTCTCCAAGGTGGTGGCCTGGGCCCCCACCCGCGAGCAGGCCATCGCGCGGCTGGAGCGAGCCCTCGGCGACTACGTCATCCACGGCATCGCCACCAACGTGCCCTGGCTGGCCTCGGTGCTGCGCCACCCGGCCTTCCGGGCCGGCGACTACGACACCGGCTTCTGCGCCGCCTTCGCGAAGGACCTGATCCGCCCGGCCGACCCGTCGCTCGAGGAGGTGGCCCTCATCGCCGCGGCGGTGGAGGCCTTCCAGCGCGACCAGGACGAGGCCCAGGCCCGCCTGGTGCGCGCCATGCGCGCCGAGCGCGGCGCGGCGCGGCCGGCCTGGGTCTCCCGCCCGGCCCCGCCCATCGTGGCCGGCTGGCCGAAGGGGGCCCGGTGAGCGACTACCTGGCCCTCCTGTCCGGCGCCCCCGGCGCCCCGCCGCGCGAGGTGCCGGTGCGCGTCACCCGCGACGCCTCCGGCGCTTACGAGGTCCGCCTCGGCGACGCCGTCCACCGGGTGGACGCCTTCCGCCACGACCACGGCACGCTCTCGCTCATCGTCGACACGCAGAGCTTCTCCGCCATGCTGGACCGGCGCGAGGGGCCCAGCCGCGTGCGGGTGCGCGACGCGGTCTACACCATCGACGTCCTCGACGAGCGGCGCCAGCGGCTGCGCCAGGCGTCTTCCACGCAGAAGCCCTGACCGGTTCCAACGAGCCTCACCTGGAGGAGAGGGAGCACATGTCCGACAATCGCGAGAAGTCCCGGGCCGACAAGGAGCGCTGGCTGAAGGGCCCCTACGGCAAGACCGTCGCCAAGGCCAAGGAGCGCCGGGCCCGGTTCGACACCGCCTCCGGCATCCCGCAGGAGCCGGTCTACGTGCGCGCCGACGTCAAGGAGGGGCTGCCCGAGCGGCTCGGCCTCCCCGGCGAGTACCCCTTCACCCGCGGCGTGCAGACCACCATGTACCGCGGCCGCTTCTGGACCATGCGCCAGTACGCCGGCTTCGGCTCCGCCGCCGAGTCGAACGAGCGCTACAAGTACCTCCTCAAGTCGGGCCAGACCGGCCTCTCCGTGGCCTTCGACCTGCCCACGCAGATGGGGCGCGACTCCGACCACCCCCGCGCCAAGGGCGAGGTGGGCAAGGTGGGCGTGGCCATCGACACCATCGAGGACATGGGGACGCTGCTCGACGGCATCCCGCTCGGCACCGTCTCGACCTCGATGACCATCAACTCCACCGCCAGCATCCTGCTGGCGCTCTACCAGGCGGTGGGCGAGAAGCAGGGCGTGGCGCCGGCCGAGCTGCAGGGCACCATCCAGAACGACCTGCTCAAGGAGTACGCCGCCCGCGGCACCTTCATCTACCCGCCGGCGCCCTCGCTCCGCATCATCACCGACATCTTCGCCTACACCGCGAAGGTGATGCCGAAGTGGAACCCCATCTCCATCTCCGGCTACCACATCCGCGAGGCCGGCTCGACGGCGGTGCAGGAGGTGGCCTTCACGCTGGCCGACGGCATCCAGTACGTGGACGCCGCGGTCAAGGCCGGCCTCGACGTGGACGTCTTCGCCGGGCGCCTCTCCTTCTTCTTCAACGCCCACAACAACCTCCTCGAGGAGGTCGCCAAGTTCCGCGCCGCCCGCCGCCTCTGGGCCCGCATCATGAAGGAGCGCTTCAAGGCCAAGGACCCCAAGTCCTGGATGCTGCGCTTCCACACCCAGACCGCCGGCTCGATGCTCACCGCGCAGCAGCCCGACAACAACATCGCCCGCGTCACCATCCAGGCGCTGGCGGCGGTGCTGGGCGGCACCCAGTCGCTCCACACCAACAGCCGCGACGAGGCGCTGGGCCTGCCCACCGAGGCCTCGGCCCGCATCGCCCTGCGCACCCAGCAGATCATCGCCAACGAGTCGGGCGCCGCCGACATCATCGACCCGCTGGGCGGCAGCTGGGCGGTCGAGGCCATGACCGACGAGATCGAGGCCCGCGCCGAGGCCTACATCAAGAAGATCGACGAGATGGGCGGCATGGTGCAGGCCATCTCCAAGGGCTACGTGCAGCGGGAGATCCAGGACGCCGCCTACGCCTGGCAGAAGTCGGTGGAGGCCAAGGAGCAGGTGGTGGTGGGCGTCAACGCCTACCAGTCGGAGGACCCGCCGGTGCCGGTCATGAAGATCGACCCGGTCCTGGAGGAGCAGCAGGTGGCCCGCACCAAGGCCTTCCGGGCCAAGCGGGACTCGGTGGCCGCCAAGCAGGCGGTGGACGCCGTCCGGGCGGCGGCCAAGGGGACCGACAACCTCATGCCGGTGATCCTGGCCGCGGTGAAGGCCAACGCCACCAAGGGCGAGATCGCCGACGCCATGCGCGACGTCTTCGGCGAGTACAAGGAGACGGTGGTACTCTAGGGGGGCTTGGCAGACCCACCGAAGAACCGGCCCTCGACCACGCCATCCGCTCCACCGAAGCTGGAGCGGGTGGCGCCCATGGGCGCGCCCGCGCCGGCCCGGGACGCCGCCGCACCGGCGGCGCCCGCGGCCTCCCGCGGCCTGGCGGCGCGCGAGGTGGGGGCCGACGCGGCCATCGCGGTGGGTATCGCCCACGGCGGGTCGCTGGCCAGCGACGGCCCGCTGCGGCTCTTCGCCCTGTGCGCCTCCACCGGCGCCACCGGGCGGCTCACCATCTCCTCCGACGGGGAGGGGCGCTGGTTCCTCGGCTTCCGCAAGGGGGCGCTGGAGCACGCCGCCTCGGCGTCCGCCGCCGACTCGCTGCCGGCCTTCCTGGTGAAGCGCCACGTCCTCACGCCCGAGGGGCTGGCCAAGGCCGAGGCCGGCGCCGCCGCGGTGGGCGGCGACGTGGTGGCGGCGCTGGTGACGCAGCGGCTGGTCAACCCGGGCGACGTGGTGGGCCACATCACCGAGCACGCCACCGCCCTGGTCAACCGGGCCCTGGCGGTGGAGGCGGGCGAGTGGCGCTGGGAACCCGGCGTCCCGCCGCCCCCCGGCGCCTTCTCCCTCGGCTCGCCCTGGACGCTCCTCGGGGCCGCGGTGCGCGCCCTCTCGTCGGCGGCGGTGCTGCAGCGGCTCGGCGATCGCGAGCAGCAGGGCATCTCGCGCATCGCCTCCCGCGTGCGCCTGGAGGACCTGCGCCTCACCTCGCAGGAGGCCCGCGCCGCCACGCTCTTCGACGGCCACCGGCTGGCCGACGTGGCCCGCGCCCACCCCGGCGAGGCGGCCACCATCCTGCGCACGGCGCTGCTCCTCGCCGAGACCGACCTGGTGGCCTTCGGCCCGCCTCGCGCCGACGCCGTGCCGGCCCCGCCGCCGGTGGCGGCCCGGCCGCCCGCCCCGGCCGCGCCCCCAGTCCCGACCGCGCCCCCGACCCCGGCCCCGACCCCGACCGCGACCGCGACCCCAGCCCCAGCCCCAGCCCCCCGGCCCGCGCCCGCGCCCGCCGCCCCGCGCCCGCCCCCTCCGGTGGCCCCCAAGGCCCCGCCCGCGGCGCCCAGGCCCGCCCCGCGCCCCGCCCCCACGCCGCCCCCCGTCGCCGCCCCCGCCAACCCCTCGCTCACGGTGCCGGCGCTCCAGGCCCTCCTCGCCAAGTTCGCCGACAAGGACTGCGACCTCTTCACCGTCCTCGGCGTGAAGCGCGACGCCGCGGCGGCGCAGATCAAGATCGCCTACTTCCAGCTGGCCAAGACCTACCACCCCGACTCGGTGCCCAACTCCACGCCGGCCGAGGTGAAGAAGCTCTGCGCCGACGTCTTCTCGCGCATCGGCGAGGCCTGGGGCGTGCTGGGCGACGACGCCAAGCGGGCCAAGTACCTCGACGACCTCAAGACCGGCGCCGGCGTGGACGTCGACGTCATGAACATCTTCCAGGCCGAGAACCTCTTCCAGGCCGGGGAGCTGCTGGTGAAGGCGCGCCAGTACGAGGAGGCGCGGGTCAAGTTCGCCGAGGCCATCAAGCTCAACCCGGACGAGGCCGAGTTCGGGATGTGGAAGGCCTGGTGCGAGTTCCTCACCGCCGCGGACAAGCGCAACGTCCACTCGGCGGTGGCCCGCGCCATCGAGGACGGCCTCAAGAAGAACCCCAAGTGCGCCCAGGGCTACCTGTTCCTGGGCCAGATGGCCAAGCTGGTGGGCGACGTCGCGCTCGCCGAGAAGCAGCTCAAGCGCGGGCTCCAGGTCGCTCCCGACCACGCCGACCTGCAGCGCGAGCTCAAGTACCTGAGGAAGTGACCGTGCCCGCTCCGACCAATCCCAAGAAGCAGTCCCTCATGCCCTCCGGCGCCCTCCGCAAGACCCTGCGCGCCGCCGGCCACCACCTCGACCCCATCGTGCAGGTGGGCAAGGAGGGCGTCACCGACGCCGTGGTGCGCCAGCTCGACGAGGCGCTCCTGGCCCATGAGCTCGTCAAGGTGAAGGTCGGCACCGAGAGCCCCGACGACCGCTTCGGCGTGGCCGAGGCCCTCTCCCAGCTCCCCGGCGCCTTCGTGGCCCAGGTGCTGGGGCGGACCATGCTGGTCTACCGGAAGCACCCGAAGAAGCCGAAGTACGAGGCCGGGCCGCCGGTGGTGGAGGACGACGCGAAGCCGGCGCGCCGCGGCGCCCGCGGGCGTCGGCCGGTGGGGAAGCGCCCCGCCGGGAAGCGGCCGGCGACGCGGCGGTAGGTGGCGCGGGCCTTCAAGGCCCGCGCTGGCCGGGAAGCAGCCGATCGACCTGGTCGAGGAGCTGCCGCCGCCGCTCGGCATCGAGCGGGAGGCGCTGGATCCGGGCTCCGAGGAGGCCGGCCTCCACCAGGCCGTGCCGCAGGAGGCCCTGCACGAAGGCCGCGTCCTTCTCCCGTCCGGCGGCCAGCTTCGACGCCGCCAGATCCACGGGATCGAGGCAGAAGCCCACGAACTGCTGCGTGCCGGCATTCTGGATGCGGACGAGCCGGTCCTTCCAGCCATCGGGCAGGATCGCCGTGGTCGGACCCACGCCGTGGGCGTAGTAGCGGAAGGTGTCGTGGAAGGTCGACAGCTCGCCGATGGCGCCGTCGATCACCTCGGCCAGCTCCGGGTGCCGGAGGGGGTAGAGGTCGGCCTCGAGCGTCTGGGCCAGCTCGGCGGGTGGCTCCGGCACCGCGCCGAGGAGTGCAGCCGCGCCGATGACCACGATCTCCGGCTCACCGGAGATGGCGGCCGCGGCCCGGATGACGTGCTCCAGCTCCTCACGCCGCATGGGACCGGCTCCACGCCCGCAGGAACTCGAACCGCTCCGCCGGCGTCAGGATGCCCGTGAACGGCGAGCACTGGCGCAGCGCCGCGGCGCGCTCCGAGTCCTCCGCCAGCGTCGCGAGGGTCGCCTCCAGGCCGAGGTCCAGCAGCCGCTGCCACTCCGCCAGGTAGGGCTCGGCGCGGCTCGGGTTGGACGGGTCGCGCCAGCGCTGGAGCGTCCGGCGGGCGCGGTCGAGGAGCGCCGGCTCGCGGCGCAGCTTGGCCGCCACCAGGCGGTGCATCGCCAGGCTCCGGGCGTCGATCTCCTGGTGGGTCCGCATGGTCCGCTCCACCTCGCGGTCCATCCTAGCGGGACCCGGGGAGGCCAGGAAGCAGGCGGCCACCGACGATCAGTGCACCGGCTCGCCGTCCCGCTCCGGATCGCCGTCCACCACGCGCTTCCGCGCGTCGTCGATCTCGTCCTCGTCGGCGATGCCCTTCTCCAGCAGCAGGCACTCGTTGACCGCCGAGCGGGCGGCCGCCTCGGCGGCGTCCTGCTCGGCCGCCTCGAGGCGCACCGACAGCTCCTGGAGCCGCTCGTGGAGCGCCTCCAGCTCGCGCGCCAGGGTCCGCTCGCGCCGCCGCCAGCCGAGGGCCAGGGCGGCGGCCAGGAGGGCGGAGAAGAGGAGCCCGGCGGGGAGCGCGAGGGGCATGGTCCGGCGATGCTACCGATCCCGACCGGGGCGTTCAAGCGGACCCCGCGCCGGCGCGCTTGAAGCCCCGCGATCCGCGGGCGATGCTCGATATCGTGCGGCGGCGCCCCAACCTCACCCTGGCCGTGAAGCGGCTCGTGCGCGACGCCGCCGCCCGCCTGCCGGAGCTGGCCCACGTGGACGCCTCCAAGCTGCTGGTGGTGGCCGGCGAGGCCCGCCGCGCCTCCCGCGCCACCATCCGGCCGCTGGGGCGCCCCGGCGACTTCCCCACCCGCCCGAGGGTCCGCGTGCGCGGCCGCGACATCCGCTACGTCATCACGCTGCGCCCGCGCTGGTTCCTCGACGCCACGCCGGAGGAGCGCGTCGCCACCGTGCTCCACGAGCTGTGGCACGCCTCCACCCGCTTCGACGGCCGGCTCCACCGCGGCCGCCGCCACGCCGCGCTGGCGCCGGGCACCTTCGAGAAGAAGGTGCGCCGCCTGCGCGACCGCTACCTGGCCGAGGCGCCCGGCGAGGTCACCGCCCCCTTCGCCCACCACGGCCTGGCCCGCGCCCGCATGTGGCTGGAGCGCCCCGCCGCCCACCGCCGCGACGGCGGCCCCGAGCGCCGGCTCTACACCGAGCGGCAGCTCTTCCTGGGCGTGGTGAGGATGCGGACGCGGGTCCGGGACCGCCTGTCCTAGGCCCGCCGCGCGCCGCCCTTGCCAGCCCGGCCCCGGGGCCGTATCACCTCGCCCGTGAAGCGATCCGTCACCATCCCCGAGGGCGCCGCCGGGCGCCTCGACCGCGCCCTGGCCGACGCCCTGGGGCTCGGCCGTGCCACCGTGAAGCGCGCCTTCTCCCTCGGCGAGGTGCGCCGCGCCGGCCGCCGGGTGCGCGCCGCCGATCCGGCCGTGCCGGGCGAGGTCATCGAGCTCGACGTGGAGGACCAGCGCGGCCCGCCCGCGCCGGAGCCGCAGGCGCCCCTCGCCCTCCTGGTGGAGCACCCGCGCTTCCTGGTGGTGGACAAGCCGGCCGGCGTGGCGGTCCACCCGCTGGCGGCGGGGGAGGGCGGCACCCTGGCCAACGCCGTGGTGGCCCGCTTCCCCGAGTGCGCCGAGGCCTCCCTCGACCCGCGGGAGGGCGGCGCCGCCCAGCGGCTGGATCTCGAGACCTCCGGCTGCGTCCTCTTCGCCCGCGACCGCGGCGCCTGGGAGCGGATCCACGACCAGCTGCGCCGGCGCACGGTGGAGAAGGTCTACCTGGCGCTGGTCACCGGCCGCGTCGCCGCGGGCGGCCTCTGCTCGGTGCCGCTGGCCCAGCGCGGCGGCAAGGTGCTGCCGGCGCCGGATCCCGAGACCGAGGCGCGGCTCCGCGAGAAGGGCCTGAGCCCGCGCCCGGCCGAGACGCGCTGGGAGGTGGAGCGCCGCTTCACGCGCCACACGCTCCTGCGGGTGCGCATCGCCACCGGCGCCATGCACCAGATCCGCGCCCACCTGGCGCTGCAGGGCTTCCCGGTGGCCGGCGATGCGCTCTACGGCGGCGAGGCGGCCCCCGAAGCGGCCCTGCGGGACCTGGGGCTCTCCCGCCACTTCCTCCACGCGGCGCGCCTCGGCTTCGAGTCGCCCGACGGCGGCCGGGTGGTGGCCGAGAGCCCGCTGCCGCCGGAGCTGGTGGCGGCCCTCGGGCGGCTCACGCCGGAGCCCTGACCCGGCCCGAAAGGCAGAAGGGCCGGCTCCCCCGGGGAACCGGCCCTCCATCCACCCACCGTCGCGGCGGCTACTGCGGCGCCGGGGCCGTGCCCTCGGCGGGCGCGGCCTCCTCGGTGTGCGCCATCGGCGGATCGGTCATCAGGCCGATGGTGTTGACCCCGGCGCCGTGGGCGGCGTCGAGGGCCTTCATCGCCAGGTCGTACTTCACCTTGTCCTCGGCGTTGAAGAACAGGACCTTGGACGGGCGGTCCTCGTAGGCTGGGGCGATCTTCTCCATGGCCTCCTCCAGCGTCATGGGCTGCTTGTTGAGCAGCACCGCGCCGTTGGCGAGGACGGTGAGGACGGTCTGGTCGGGCGGCACCGCGTCGGGCGGCACCGGCTGCGCGTCGGGCTGGTACTCCGGCACGCGGGTGAACTTCTGCTTCTCGGCGAGCGGGGTGAGCACCATGAAGATGATCAGGAGCACCAGCACCACGTCGATGAGCGGCGTGACGTTGATGTCGTTGACCGGCTTCTTGGTGCCGAGGGCCATTCCCATGGCTACTTGCCCCCCGCCTTCGACTTGTCGTCGATCTTGGACGCGGCCAGGCTGACGCCCAGCACGTGGGTCTTGGAGACCTCCAGCACCACCTCGCGCACCCGCTTGTACTCCACGTCACGGTCCACCTTGACCATGATGGGGATGCCGGGCCGGGCCTGGATCTCCAGGTTGATCTCGTCGGCGATCTGCGGGTCCTTCAGCTCCGCCTTGCTGTGCAGCTCGCCGTCCAGCCAGACGCGGCCGTCCTTGGTGACCGAGAGGAGGATGGGATCGCCGCCCTTGCCGAGCGTGGAGACGTGCTTGGCGTCGGGGAGCGTCACCGGCTTCCCGCGCTGGAGCATGGGGGTGATCACCATGAAGATGATGAGCAGCACCAGCACCACGTCCACGAGGGGCGTGACGTTGATGTCGCTCCGGACCGACTTGGAGCCGACGTCCATGGACATCGCGCGGTCTCCCGACGCTGCTGGGCTGGCGGCCGGGGTGCCGGCCGCCGGCGCCGGCTAGCGCCCTTCCTTCATGAAGAAGTCGACCAGCTCGGTGGTGGAGTCGGTGATGTCCACCTGCATCTCCTCCACGCGGTTGGTGAGGTTGTTGAAGAACATCACGGCCGGGATGGCCACCAGGAGGCCGAAGGCGGTGTTGATGAGCGCCTCGGCGATGGCGCCGGACACGGTGCCGAGGCCGCCGCCGCCCTCGATGGCCATCTTCTGGAAGGCCTTGATGATGCCCCACACCGTGCCGAGGAGGCCGACGAACGGGGCGGTGGAGCCGATGGTGGCCAGGGCGCCCAGGCCGCGGCGCAGCTCGTTGACGGTGCGGAGCGAGGAGCGCTCCACCGCGCGGTTCACCGCGGCGATGATGTCGAAGTTGCCGACGTCCTTGGGGCCCTTGCTGCTGAGGGCCTCCAGGCCGTGCTTGTACTCGCCGAGGGCCAGGCCGAGGACGCGGGGCAGGTGGCCCTTCTTGTTGGCCTGGGCCAGCTCGATGGCCTCCTGGAACTTGCCGGCCTTGAGCAGCTCGGGGAGCTGCTCGGCGAACTTCCGCGAGGCGCTGTTGGAGCGCGCGTAGGTCACCAGCCGCTCGGCCACCACGCCCAGGGAGTAGATGGACATGATGGCGAGCACGCCGGCCACCACGATGCCGAAGCCCTCGATGGAGGTGACCATCCCCTTCAGCGAGAAGTCGAGCTGCTGGCCGCCCGCGCCCTCGGCGGCGAGCACGAGCTGGTTGAGGCTGTCGAGTACGTGGAGCGACATCGGGGTGTTCCTCCGGGGAGAGTGCGGCGGTGCGGAAAGGGAGAGGGGTGGTGGCGGGCTACCCGCGCTCGAGGCGGATGCGCGTCATGACGTAGATGCTGGTGGGCTTGCCGCGGGCGTCGACGCCGGCCGTCCACTCGCACTCCTGGATGGCCTTCCAGATGGCGTCGGCGATGCGCTTGTCCGGCACGTCGGAGAGCAGCTCGAACTGGACGGGCCGGGCGTCGCGCCCGACCACGAACTTCACGTTGACCGAGTCCGCGAAGCCCTGCAGCTGGGGCGGGATGCGGATCGACTTCACGATGCAGTTCTTGTCCTTGAGCGCCGGCTTCACGAACCCGCTGGTGGCGTAGACCGGGGCGTCCTCGATCTCGTTGGTGGGGCGCGCCGCGCCCACCACCCCGCCCACCACGCCCTCGCCTTCCTTGGCGGCGGAGCCGTAGTCGTACTCCGGCTCCTTGGGCTCGTTGGGGTTCACCTTCATCTCCTCCTGCACGTCCTTCGGCTGGATGAGGGCCGTGGGCGGCGGGGGCGGCGCCAGCTTGGGCGCGTCGGGCGGCCGCGGCTTGGCGTCCGCCTTCTTGGGCGGGGGCGGCGGCGCCGGTGGCGGCGGTGGCGGCTTGGGGGCGGCGGCCTGGCGGACGAACTTCACGTCCACCGCCTTCTCCGCCACGGCCTGCTTGATCTGCTGGCCCGCGATGATGGCCGCGGCGACCACGCCGACCTGGAACGCGGTGGAGCCGAACACGAACCCCGCACGGCGGGCCGCGGCCTTTCCACCCTCTCGCTTGGTGACCTCGTCGAACACGCGTCGCTCGCTCGCTTGACGCCGGAATCGGCCGTGAGAATCCGCGCTGTTTAGTCTTGGGTCCCGATGACTGTCAACCCTGGTGATCGGGGTGCACGGACCCTGGGTTGCACGGGCCCGCCCCTCCCTCGGCCCTCGATCCAACGGGCGAGGTGGCCCGCCCGATCTGGCGAGGGGCCGCCCGGCGGCGGCGGCGGCCCGTCCCCCAAGAGGGAGGAGGCGCCGATCCGTCCTGATCGGCGCGTGCGACGTCCCATGACATGTCGGAGACAAGGTTCCGATTTCGTGAACAAAAGTCCACTTACGTATCGACTGAGGGTGATGGGGGTGGGGGAGACCCGCCGCAGGGGGCTGGGGGGAGGGGGCATAACACCCCAGAACTGGTTGACATTCCTCACATCCGAAGCCTAGCTTCCCACCCCATTGACCCGTCGGTCGGCTCGTGGACTGTGGGCGTTCCGCACACAGGTAGTCGATTGAACGGTTGCCGTTCGCTGCTCTCTCCCTGGAGGAAGGTATGAGGATGAAGCTGCTGCGACTCCTGCGACTCGCGCCGCTGGCGCTGCTGCTCGTGGGCGTCGCCTCCGCGCAGACCACCGGTACCATCATCGGCGTCGTGACCGACGCCCAGTCCGGCAAGCCCATGGCCGGGGCGCTCGTCGTCGCGACGAGCTCCCAGATGCAGGGCGAGCAGACGGTCGTCACCGACAAGGGCGGCGCGTTCCGCCTGCAGGCGCTGCCCCCCGGCGAATACAAGCTGGCCGCCCAGTTCGACGGCTACAAGACCGCCGAGCGCTCCGACCTGACGGTGCGCCTCGACAAGACCATCCGCGCCAACCTGGCCCTCGTCCCCGAGGCCGTCCAGCTCGACGAGCAGGTGGTGAAGACGGGCAACATCGCGCCCGCCATCAACGTCGGCACGGCCGAGGCCGGCGCCGTCGTCTCCAGGGAGTTCCTCTCCAACGTGCCCGTCAGCCGCGGCTTCCAGAACGTCGCCATCGTGGCCCCGACGGCCACCTTCGACCTCCTGGGCGTCTCCTTCGCCGGCGCGACCTCCAACGAGAACAACTACATCCTCGACGGCCTGTCGGTGAACAACCCGGCCACGGGCGTCATCGGCTCCAACATCCTCAACAACTTCGTCGAGGAAGTGGACGTCAAGACCGGCTCCTTCATGCCGGAGTACGGCTACACGTCGGCCGGCATCATCAACGTGGTGACCAAGTCGGGCTCCAACGACTTCCACGGCTCGGTCTTCGCCAACTACACCCCCGGCTCCCTCAGCCCGACCGCCAAGGGCGTCGGCCGCGTCGGCGAGTCGCTCTCGCTGGTGCGTGACAACGCCAGCTCCAAGACCTTCCTGGCCGACTTCGGCGTCGAGGTGGGCGGCCCCATCATCAAGGACAAGCTCTGGTTCTTCGCCGGCGTGGCGCCGAACCTGGACCACTCCATCGACCGCCGCAACCTCGGCACCGACGCCGACCCGACCACGGTCCTGGTCTCCACCCCCTTCCAGAACAAGACCGACCAGGTGCAGTACGTCGGCAAGCTGACCTACCTCTTCAACGAGAACAACAACGCCAGCGTCACGGGCATCTACGCGCCGACCAAGATCCAGACCATCCTGGGCGCCAACGGCTCGACCTCCTCCAACTGGCGTGAGAGCGAGTCGATGTTCAGCGACATCATCGGCCGCTACACCTCCAAGCTCCTCGACAAGCGGCTGCTCGTCGAGGCGGTGGCCGGCTGGCACCGCCAGGACTCCAAGGCCCTGCCCAAGACGGTGGACGGCATCGACCAGGCCACCTACTCGACCACCACCTGGAACACGGTCCTCGACGGCAACGGCGACGAGGTGGGCCACAACCTGACCGACTTCATCCCGCTCGACCAGCTGCCGGCCGAGTGCACCGGCGCCAACGCCGACAAGTGCACCGCCATCGGCTACACCACCGGCGGCCGCAGCGCGTACGACCTCAAGAACACGCGCAACCGCTTCACCGGCAAGCTGGCGGCCAGCTACCTCTTCGAGGCGGCCGGCATGCACCAGGCCAAGCTGGGCGTCGAGATCCAGCGGACCGACTACATCCACGACAAGACCTACGCCGGCAACGCGCTCTTCACCGAGACGCTCGGCAAGAACATCTCCAACCGCAGCGCGGCCATCGCCTCCAACACCTCGTACCTGAACCGCAACCGCGGCTACGGGTTCGTCTCGACCGACCGGCAGACCTTCGACCCGACGCCGGTCCTCTCCACCAAGGCGGTGGCGACCAGCCAGGCCTACTTCCTCCAGGACAGCTACAGCCCCATCGACGGCCTGACCCTCAACGCCGGCGTCCGCTGGGAGCTGCAGCAGATGGGCCTGCCGGGCACGGCCGACACCTCGTCCTTCAACATCACCGACAACATCGCCCCGCGCCTCCAGGTGATCTACGACTGGACCAAGCAGGGCCGCTCCAAGGTCTCCGCCAACTGGGGCCGCTTCTACGAGAACGTGCCGCTGCAGCTCGCCGACCGCGCCTTCGGCAACGAGATCAGCGGCTCCTTCATCGCCACCAACTGCGTCGCCTCGGCCGGCCTGCTCGACGCCGGCTCCGACAAGACCGCCATGCAGAAGGCCGCCAACGGCTGCCCGACGGTCTTCGGCGCGTACCAGACCGCCGCCCGCGGCGTCTACACGTACAACCGCGTGGGCAGCGCCGTGACCCCGGTGGCCCCCAACATCAAGGGCCAGTACTCCGACATGTTCGGCGCCGGCGTCGAGTACGAGGTGATGACCGACCTCGCGGTGGGCTTCGACTACACCGGCCGCCGCCTCGGCTCCATCATCGAGGACATGTCGACCGACGGCGCGACCTACTACGTCGCCAACCCGGGCACCGGCAAGCCGTTCGACACCGGTGACGGCATCTTCGACCCGAAGGCGGCCGTGGCCACCGACCCGGTGACCGGCCTCGACTACACGACGAAGTTCCCCAAGCCGATCCGCGACTACGACGGCTTCACCTTCAGCGTGAAGAAGAACTTCTCCAACCACTGGCAGGGGATGGCCAGCTACACCTACTCCAGCCTGCGCGGCAACTACCCCGGCCTCTTCAAGGCCGACACCGGCCAGCTCGACCCGAACCTGACCGCCATGTTCGACCTGGCCGAGCTGCTCTCCAACCAGACCGGCCCGCTGCCCCAGGACATCCCGCACCAGCTCAAGCTGTCCGGGTCCTACACCTTCGACTTCGGCCCGGCCCTCTCCGTCACCACCGGCGCCTCGCTCCGCACGCAGAGCGGCGTCCCGGTCAACTACCTGGGCGCGCACCCGGACTACGGCCCGTCCGAGGCCACCGTCCTCCCGCGCGGCTCCGGCGGCCGGACCCCGTTCAACACCAACATGGACCTGCGCGGCTCGCTGCAGTACGTGGTGAAGGCGCCCTACACGATCAAGCTGGCGATGGACGTGCTCAACGTCTTCAACGACCAGAGCGTCCTCGCGGTGGACCAGGACTGGACCTTCGACTCCGTCGCGCCGGTCGTCAACGGCCAGTGCTCGGGTCGCAGCGCCGTCAGCAAGGGTGACAAGATCGCCGCCGCCCAGGCCGACTGCCAGGACCTCAAGTACCTGAAGACCACGGCCGGTCGCCCGGTCACCGTCAACAAGAACTGGGGCCAGGCCATCACCTACCGCGCCCCGCTCGCGGTCCGGTTCGGGCTCGAGTTCCTGTTCTAGCCCGCACCCCAACGACAGGGAGACATCTCCATGAACATCACCAAGACCATCGCCCTCCTGGCCGTCGCGGGTGCCGTTGTGGCGTGTGATCCCTTCCCGGCCAAGCCGGGCGGGACCCCGCGCGTGGTGCACGTCGGCTTCAACGGTGGCAACCTCGACGACCTGACCGATCCGGCGCCGCCGACCGGCCTGGTCTTCGACGACGTGGCCTACAACTCGTCGTTCTACGTCTGGTTCAACAAGCCCATGGACGGCTCCACCATCCAGAAGGCGCCCAGCACCGCGGCCAACGGCGACCCCGTGGCCATCGCCACCGCCTGTGCCGTCCCGGGCTCCCCCCTGGAGGCCACCAGCACGCTCCCGGCCGAGGCGCTCCTCTGCTACGCGCCGGGCAGCGCCATCGACGGCGGCATCATCCAGGTCTTCCACGCCGATGACGACCCGGATGTCGCCGGCGACGGCGGCTGGTGGAAGGTGGGCAGCTACAAGGTGGGCGGCACGGTGAACGACTACCAGGGCAATCCCATCACCTTCGACGCCACCTTCAACGTCACCCTCAAGCCGACGCTGGTGCGGGCCGACGCCTACACCATCGACATGGCCTGGCCGAAGCAGGACGGCGTGGTGGACTACACCATCGAGGAGTACGTCGGCACGGAGGCCACCCCGACCTGGTCGGTCCTCCGGGCGGCCCAGGAGTGGGTGCGTCCGACCACCGCGCTCTCGGGCGTGAACGGCGGCATCCGCTTCTGGGGCCTGGTGCCCGGGGAGAAGCACTGGTACCGCATCACGCCGAACGGCGTGGCCGGCGCGCTGCCCTCCTCGATCTCCACCGCCACGCTGGCGGCCATCCCGTCGCTCACCATGAAGGCCAACCCGCTGGTGGGCGGCGTGGCGGCGCCGCTCAAGGCCTCCATCACCTGGAGCCGCATCCGCGACGACGGCGCCAACGGCATCCCCAGCGCCGTCTACTCGGTGCGGCGCGATGACGGCGCCGGCGCCGGCTTCGTCGAGGTCACCTCCATCGCGCCGACCAGCGCGGCGGTGGTGAACTACGTCGACACCGTCCCGGCGGCCGGCACCTACAGCTACCAGGTGGTGCCGATCTTCACCGACGGCGCGGGCGGCACGCGCGAGGGCACGCCGACCAAGACCTCCACGGTCACGGTCGCCGGTCCCGCGGCGCCGTAGCGGAGGGCTGGAGCGGAGGCGCCTCGGCGCCTCCGCGCGAACGGCGGCCAGCCCGGCCGCCACTGGGAGCCGGTCCGAAAGGGCCGGCTCCCTTCTCTTTCAGGCCCCTCACCACGTCCAGGAGAGGCCCGCCGCCAGGCCGTCCGGCCCTGGCTCGAGCCGCAGGCGCAGGCCGGCGCCCTCGCCCGCCCGCCGCGCCTGGTAGGCCCGGACCAGCGCCTCGGCCTCGGCGAGATCGGGCCCGGGCGCCGGGTGGGCCGTCCACCACCAGAGCGCCAGGCCGCCGACCGCGACGCCGGCCGCGCCGCCCACCAGCAGGCCGCGCCGGCCGAGGGCCCGGAGGTCGCGGCGGTTCTGGGCGTTGAGCGCCTCGCAGGACGGGGAGGTGGAGGGGCAGACCTGCTCCGAGCGCCCCTGGGCCCGGAAGGCGACCCAGCCGGCCAGCGGGCCGCCCGCCGCGGCGGCGCCGGCCAGCACCAGCGCGGCGGTGCGGGCATGCCGGCGCGACTCGAGGCGCTCGGCCAGGTCCGGGCGCAGGGCCGCGCGGTAGAGGGCAGGGCCCTCCACGGGCTCGCCGCCGAGGGTGACCCGGTAGCCGCCGGCCGGGAGGACGGTGAGGCGGAGCTCGCGGAGGGCGGCGACGGGGATCGAAGTCGAAGTCGAGGTCGAAGTCGAGGTCGCGGTCGGAGTCGCGGTCGGGGTCGGGGTCGGGGTCGAGGTCGAAGTCGAGGTCGGCCCCACGTTCTCCTCCCTCTCCCCCGCAGGGGGAGAGGGCTGGGGTGAGGGGGCGGCCTGCCCCAGCACCACGGCGAGCCCGATGGCGGCGAGGTTCACGCCGGGAGCGTATCGCACCGGCCCGCGGCGCGCCCCGGAAACGCCGACGCCCCGCCCCCGGAGGTCCGGGGTGCGGGGCGCGGTGGGGCCGCCTGGGCGGCCGGCAGCGGAGGCGGGCTACTTCGCCAGGCCGGCGGCCTTGGCGACCTCCTCGGCGTAGTTCTCCTGCTTCTTCTCGATGCCCTCGCCGAGCACGTAGCGGGTGAAGCGGCGCACCTGGATGTTCTCGCCGATCTTGGCGATGGCCTCGGTGACGACGTCCTGCACCTTCTTCTTGTCGTCCTTCACGAAGGGCTGCTCCAGCAGGCAGATCTCCGAGTAGATCTTCTCGACCTTGCCGGCCGCGATCTTGTCCAGCATGGCCTCGGGCTTCTTCTGCTCGCGGAGCTGGGCCTTCACGATCTCGACCTCCTTGGCGATGAAGTCGGCCGGGACCTCCTCGCGGCGCACGTACTGGGGCGCGGCGGCCGCCACGTGCATGGAGAGGTCCTTGAGGAGCGCCTGGAAGCCCTCGTTGCGGGCCGCGAAGTCGGTCTCGCAGTTGACCTCGAGCAGCACGCCGATCTTGCCGCCCATGTGGATGTAGGAGGTCACGGCGCCCTCGGTGGCGACGCGCCCGGCCTTGGAGCCGGCCTTGGTGATGCCCTTCTTGCGCAGCAGCTCCTCGGCCTTGGCCATGTCGCCGCCGGCCTCGGTGAGCATCTTCTTGCAGTCCATCATGCCGGCCCCGGTCTTCTCGCGGAGCTCCTGCACCAGCTTTGCGGTGATCTCGGCCACGGTGTTCTCCTTCGGTAGCGTGGTTCTCTAGATGTGATGAGGGGGCGAGCCGGTCGGGCCCGCCCCCGGATGACGGGGAAAGCGCAGCGGGACGGGCCCGCTACTCCTTGGCCTCGGGGGCCGGGGCGGCGACGACCTCGCCCTTGCGCAGCACCTCGACGTTGGCGGAGGCCGCGCCGCGATCCTCGCGGGGGGGCCGGCGCTCGCGCCGCTCGCCGCCGCGGCCGCCGCGGTCACGGCGATCCTTCGGGCCGCGCTCGGAGGCGGCGTCGCGGTCGTCCTCGCGGGTCTCCTGGGCGCCGTGCTCGGCCACCCAGGCGGCGTGACGGGCCTTGCCCTCCAGGCACGCCTCGGCCACCTTGCCGGTGAACAGGCGGATGGAGCGGATGGCGTCGTCGTTGCCCGGGATGACGTAGTCGATGCCCTCGGGATCGCAGTTGGTGTCGACCACCGCGACCACCGGGATGCCGAGGCGGTTGGCCTCGTGGACGGCGATGTGCTCCTTCTTCGTGTCGATCACGAAGATGGCGGCCGGCAGGCGGCCCAGCTCCTTGATGCCGCCCAGGTTCTTCTCGAGCTTCTCGCGCTCGCGCTCGTTGGAGGCGACCTCCTTCTTCGGGAGCCGCTCGTAGGTGCCGTCCTCCTTCATCTTGTCGAGGGTCTTGAGCCGCTCGATGCCGGTCTTCACCGTCTTGAAGTTGGTGAGCGTGCCGCCCAGCCAGCGGTTGGTCACGAAGAACTGGCCGGAGCGGGAGGCCTCCTCGCGGATGGCGTCCTGGGCCTGCTTCTTGGTGCCGATGAAGAGCACCTGGCCGCCCTTGGCGACCGCGTCGGAGACGAAGCGCAGCGCGCTGCGCGCCAGGCCGACGGTCTTCTGCAGGTCGATGATGTAGATGCCGTTGCGGGCGCCGAAGATGTACGGCTTCATCTTCGGGTTCCAGCGCTTGGTCTGGTGGCCGAAGTGGACGCCGGCCTCCAGCAGCTGCTTCATCGAGATGGCGGTGCCCGTGGTGGTCAGGGCGGCGGCCATGGTCTCGGCGGCGGGTGCGGCGGCGGCGGGGGTCTCGACGGCCGGGGCGGCGCCCTCGGCGGGGTTCTGCGTCTCCATCGTGTGTTCTCCGGTTGGTGTCCACCACGTCCCGGTGCGGCCTTCACGCTCGAAGAGCCCGAGGTCCTGCCTCGTGGCACCGGTGAGCGCGTCCGGGGGCGTGTGCGTAGTGAGTTGCTCGCCTTGGTCGCAAACGGCGTCCTCGGCGCCCGCTCCCGCCGGGCAGGCCGGGGAGGGGAGGGCGATCTAACACTTCACACCGCCGGGGGCAAGGCGGCGCCGGGCCTCACCTTTTCCACCAGCCGAGCTCGGCCGGCCGGCCGTCGTACCCGCGCCAGGCGACCGGCCGCGGAGGCTGTCCGGGGCAGGCGTGGCGGACCAGCCGATCCCCCCATAGGAGGGACGGTGCCCGGCACTCGGGGCAGCGGAAGCGGGCGCCGAGGTCGGCCCGCTCGGTCGCGGAGAACGGCGCGTCGGAAATGGCCCGTGCAGACAGGGGCTTGGCCCGTTCTCCGAGGAGGCCGCGGGCCCGGTAGGACTCCAGCTCGGCGATCTCGGCCGCCTCGCCCCCCCGGGCCCGGTCGGCCTCGGCCCGCCCCACCGTCTGGCAGGCCGGGCAGGGCGGGAAGCCGAGGGTCCGGTGGCAGGCCACCTCGGTGCCCGGCACCGGATGGTCTCTTGAAATAACAGGGGATTCCAACGTCCCTGGGACGGGATTCGCGGTGCCAGGCACCTCCCGCTCCCAGTCCTCCCGGGCGTCGACCTCCACCGCCGGCACCCCCGCCGCCGCCAGGGCGGCCTCCTTGCCGGCCTCCACGGCGTGGGTCACCAGCACCTCGATCGCCAGGGCCGCCCCCCCGCCCCGGCGCACCAGCACGTCGGCCCGGAGGGCCCCCACCGCCCCCTCGTTCACCGCCTCGTCGCCCAGGGCGGCCAGGTCGCGCGGGTCGGTCCGCCGGCAGGCGGCGCAGCGGGTGAGCAGGGTGACGCGCCGCTCGCCGCGGAAGGCCTCCTCGCAGAGCGTCAGCAGCCGGACCTTGGCGTTGTAGTGGAGCGCCGTCTCCGGCGAGGTGAGGGGGCAGGCCGAGCCAGGCCGGTGGGCGAAGTGGCGGGCCCGCCGCTCGCCGAGGTGCGGGATGACCTCCTCGCCGCACCCGGGGCAGGCGAACGGGGCGCGGGCCCGGCGCGAGGCGGCGTCGAGGGCGCGGGCGGCGGCCAGCTTCCCGTCGCGGTCCCGGGCCCAGGCGAGGGCCACGCCGTCGCGCACGGCCCTCCCGGCCGCCGGCGACGGGGCCGCCAGGGTCGCGTGGCGTCCCGCTGCGCGCGGGGCCTTGGTCGGTGCGGGGCGTCGCCTCACGGCGCCATCCTATCCGGGAGGGGCGTTCCCCGCCGCCGGGCCGCCGCGCAGGATGGCTCCCACCGCGCCGTGCCGGCGCGGCGCGCGCGCACGCGATCAGCAAGGGAGGCGCCGATGGCGCTGGAGATTGGCAAGAAGGCGCCGGACTTCTCGCTCCTCGACCAGGACGGGAAGCCGGTGAAGCTCTCCGACCACAAGGGGAAGAAGGTGGTGGTCTTCTTCTACCCCAAGGCCTCCACCCCTGGTTGAACCCAGGAGGCCTGCGACTTCCGTGACGAAGTCGACGTGTTCAAGAAGAAGAAGGCCGTGGTGCTGGGCATCTCCAAGGACAGCCCGGCGGCGCAGAAGAAGTTCGCCGAGAAGTACGACCTGCCCTTCCCGCTCCTCTCCGACGCCGACCTGGCGGTGATGAAGGCCTGGGGCGCCTGGGGCAAGAAGGTGATGTACGGCAAGGAGGTGGAGGGGACCATCCGCACCACCGTCCTCATCGGCGCCGACGGCAAGGTGGAGCAGGTCTGGTCGAAGGTGAAGGTGGCCGGCCACGCCGCCTCGGTCCTGGAGGCGCTCTAGCCCGGGCCCTGTAGTAGAAGGGGGCGTGAGCAAGACCTCGTCCAGGAAGCCCCGGCCGCTGCGCCTCGACCTCGTCGACGCCGCGGTGCTGGAGGTGCACGGCCTGGTGCACGACCAGGGCTGGCTGGCCGATCGGGCGCTGGAGCGGGCCCTGCGCCACGACCGGCTCTGGGCCTCCGAGCGGCGCGCCGCCGCCGAGGCGCTCTACGGCCTGACCCGCTGGCAGGGGCAGCTCGACTGGCTCCTCGCCCCCGCCGGCGGCGGCCGCCCGCCCGACCTCGCCACCCGCTACGCCGCCTGGCTGGTCCGCTTCGGCGGCGCCTCGCGCGACGAGGCGACCCGGCGGCTCGGCGTGAACCCGCGCGCCCTGGCGCCGCTCCTCGACGCCGAGGCGCGCCTCGCCGCGGTCGCGGATCCGGTGGAGCGGCTGGCCCGCACGGCCTCGCTGCCCGGCTGGATCGCCCGCCGCGTCCACGACGAGCTGGGGGCGGAGGGCGCCGCCGCGCTCGGCGCCGTGATCAACCAGCGCGCCCCGCTCACCGTGCGCGCCAACCTCCTGGCGGGGACGCGCGAGGCCCTGGCCGCCCGCCTCGCCGCGGAGGGGACGCAGGGGACGCCCACCCGCTTCAGCCCCTGGGGCCTCACCCTCGACGGCCACCAGAACGCCTTCGCCCTCCCGGCCTTCCAGGACGGCGCCTTCGAGATCCAGGACGAGGGCTCGCAGCTCATCGCCCTCGCCTGCGGCGCCCGCCCCGGCATGACGGTGGTGGACGCCTGCGCCGGCGCCGGCGGCAAGACGCTCGCGCTGGCCATGGAGATGCGCAACAAGGGGACGCTCTGGGCCCTGGACTCCGACGAGGACCGGCTCGGCGAGGCCCGCCGCCGCGCCCGCCGCGCCCACGTCGACAACCTGCGCACCCGCGCCATCCCGGCCGACGAGGCGGCGGTGGCGGCCATCGCCGACCTCGCCGGCAAGGCCGACGTGGTGCTGGTGGACGCCCCCTGCTCCGGCCTGGGCACGCTGCGCCGCAAGCCGGACGCGCGCTGGCGGCTCCAGCCCGAGGACCCGGCCCGCTTCGCCGCCATCCAGCGGGCGCTGGTGGCCCGCTTCTCGGCGCTGCTGAAGCCCGGCGGGCGCCTCGTCTACGCCACCTGCGCCATGGGCCGGACCGAGAACGACGAGGTGGCCGACCACGTGGCCGCGTCGCTGCCCCTCGAGCCCGCGCCGCTGGCGCCGCTGCTGGGGGCCGAGCGGGCGGCGGCCCTGGGCGTCCAGGGGAACCGGCTCTCGCTCCTGCCGCACGTCCACGGCACCGACGGCTTCTTCATGGCCGCCTTCACCAGGCGCAGGTAGGCATCGCGTGCCGGAGCTCCCCGAGGTCGAGTTCGCCGCCCGCACGCTGCGCCGCCTCATGCTGGGCCGGCGGGTGGAGCGGGTGGCCCAGGACGCGCGGGCGCGACGGATCTTCCGGCCCGACGCGGTGGGCGCCCTGGCGAAGGCGCTCACCGGGGCGCGGCTCGTGCGGGTGGAGCGGCGTGGCAAGCAGCTCATGCTGACCTTCGCGCCGGCCTCCGGCGCCCCGTCCCTCGGCGTCGGGCCGGCCGGCCTGCCCGGCGTCGCACCGACCCCGCCGCTCGGCGTGGCCTCGCACCTGGGCATGACCGGCCGGTGGACCGGCGGCCCCGCCGCGCCGGCCACCGGCTGGGCTCGCGCCAGCCTCTGGCTCGACGACGGTGCGGTGGTCCACTACGACGACCCGCGCATGTTCGGCCGGCTGCGCCTGGTGCCCGGCGCCGACTTCGCGGCGCTCCCCGAGGTGGCGGCGCTGGGGCCGGATCCGCTGGCCGACGGGATCGATCTCGCGGCGCTCGCCGCCGGCCTGGCGCGCACCCGCCGCCCGGTGAAGGTGGCGCTCCTCGACCAGTCGCTCCTCGCCGGCGTCGGCAACATCCACGCCGCCGAGGCCTGCTGGCGCGCCCGCCTCGACCCGCGCCGCCGCGCCGACCGGCTCGGCGCCGCCGAGATGGCCGCGCTGGTGCGCGGCCTGAGGGGCACCTTCCGCTTCGCCCTCTCGAAGCTCGACGGGCCGGAGATCGAGTACATCGAGGCGGGCGGGGAGAACCCCTTCCACGTCTACGGGCGCGAGGGGGCCCGCTGCCGGCACCCGGGGTGCGGCGGCGTGGTGAAGCGGGTGGTGCAGGCCCAGCGCTCCACGTTCTTCTGCCCGAGGTGCCAGCGGTAGGTCGGGGCGGGCCCGCGGGGCACCGCCCGCACGGGGTGGCGACGCGCGGTGCGGGGGGGTCCACACTCCCCGCATGACCGAGCCCGCTGCCGCCCCCCGCGTCCTGGTCCGCGCCACGGAGCGCGGCGCACCCGACGAGATGCGCCACCCGTACAACCCGCGCTCCGAGGTCCACGGCTGGCTCCTGTCGCGGCCGGCCGGCCTGCGGCGGATCGCGGTCAACCTGGCCTGGCTGCCGCCCGGCCGGGAGTCCTTCGCCCACCACCGCCACTGGCGCGAGGAGGAGTGGGTCTACGTCCTCTCCGGCCGCGGCGTCGCCGAGGTGGAGGAGGCCGAGCACGAGGTGGGCCCCGGCGACTTCCTCGGCTTCCCGCCCGGCGTGGCCCACCACCTGCGCGCGGCGCCCGGCGAGCGCCTGGAGTTCCTCATGGGCGGCGAGGTGGTGGACGACGTGGAGGTGGCCGACTTCCCGCGCCTGGGGCGGCGCATGGCCCGCTTCGGCCCGCGCTTCGCGGTCTACCCGGTGGAGGCCGAGGTACCATTCCTCCCGGGCGCCGCCGCGCCATCGCCGGAGCAGGGCGGCGCGGCGGGAGGCCAGGCGCCGCCGCGCGTGCTGGTCCGCGCCGGGGAGCGGGGGCCGGAGCAGGTGCGCCGCCGGCCGGAGTTCCCGGCGCTGGAGATCCACCTCGGCGAGCTGTCGCGGCCGGCCGGGCTCGCGCGGGTGGCGGTGGGGGTGGCGCGGGTCCCGGCCGGGCGCGAGTCGGCGCCGCTCCACCTGCACCACCACGACGAGGAGTGGCTCTTCGTCCTCTCCGGCCGCGGGACGGCGCGGATCGGCGACCACGCCCGCGCCATCGGCCCCGGCGACTTCCTCGGCTACCCGGCGGGCGGCCCGGCCCACCAGCTGCTCGCCGAAGGGCCCGAGGACCTGGTCTTCGTCGAGGGCGGCGACGCCTGGGCGAGCCGGCGCGTCGAGGTGGTGGACTACCCCGGCCTCGGCTGGCGCCGGGTCTTCACCGAGCGCGACGGGCTGCAGACCTTTCGGATGGGCGACGCGCTGCCGCCGCGGTGACGGCGCTCAGGGCTCCTCGGCGATCCGCGCCATCACCCAGGCCACCATCGGATCGCACCGCGGCGCCTCGAAGCGGAAGGCGGCGGGGGAGGCGGCGATGGCCTCGCCCAGCTCGGCCCGCAGCGCGCGGTGGGCGCGGTGGAGCCGCACCCGCAGCACCAGGGGGGAGACGCCCAGCGCCGCCGCCGCCGCGGTGGTGTCGAGTCCCTCGACGTCGCGCAGGACGAAGGCCGCCCGCTGGCCCGCGGGCAGCCGATCCACCGCCACCTCCACCCGCCGCGCCTGCTCGCGCGCCGCCGCCAGCCGCTCCGGATCCGCCGCGCCGTCCGCCATGCCTGCCTCCTCGTCGAGGGGGTCCTCGGGCACGCGCCGGCGCAGGCGCCCCAGCGCCTCGTTGGCGGCGATGCGCGAGAGCCAGCCACCCACCGCCTCCGGCTCGCCGAGCTGCGGCAGCCGCCGCCAGGCCGAGAGCCAGGCCTGCTGCATGGCGTCCTCCGCCTCGGCCTCGCCGCGGAGGATGGAGCGCACGATCCGGTAGACCCGCTGGTTGTAGCGGCGCATCAGGACCTCGAAGAGGGGTCGCTCGCCCGAGAGGACGCGCCGCACCACCTCGCCATCGGTGAGCTTCCCACCGTCCACCTCGTCCACCGATCGGGCCATCGCCGCGAGCGCCATGCAGCACCTCCACGCTGGCTGATGCGGGGACCGGCCACCGGTTACCCGTCCCGGGTGGGCTGCACCGCGGGGGTGCCCGCCCTCGCCTCCAGCCTCCCCATCACCCACGGGAAGCAGCCGAGGGACAGGCCGAAGACCAGGTGGGCCGCCCAGCTCCAGAAGGCCGGCACGTGGGCGGCCCAGAGGTCCCGGCCCTGGAGCGCCCGCATGGCGACGGGGACCAGGATCCCCACGTCGATGAGCTGGCTGAGGAGGCCGACGGCGATCCCGAGCGCCAGCAGCATCCCGCGCCGCGGCGCCGCCGCGTGGACCAGCGCCCCGAAGGCGAGGCCCCAGGCGAGCGAGGGGCCGGCCTGGTGGAGCACCAGCCCGGCCAGGAGCGAGGGGAGGTGGAGGCCGTGCAGGGCCGCCTCGCCGGTGAGGAGCGAGCCGATCACCTGCACCGGGAAGAGCGGCCCCTTCCCGAGGAAGAGCGTGAAGACGGCCATCACCACCACCGCCATGACCAGGCCGGCGACCTGGCCGGCCAGGGCCCCGGCGGCGAGGTGGCGGCCGAGGGAGGTGGTGTCGTGGTGCAGCGCCGGGGCGGGGACGGTGGCGGCGTGGGCCATGGTGGTGCCTCCGAAGGGGCCGCCGCGCCGGGATGGCGCCGCTCGCGGCCTCCACCTCCATCGATGCGCCGCGGCCAGATCCGTTTCCCGCCGGTCGCGTGCGCCGGGCGCGCCGGGCCCGGCCGCGCAGCGCCTCGGGTCGGACCCAAGCCGGCCGGTAACCGCGCACCCGCGCCGCGCCTCCTCCCGTGCACACCGCACCGGCCGACCGGCCAGGAGGACTCCATGCACACCCGACTCACCGCGCTCTCCCTCACCTTCCTCGCCGCCCTGGCCTGCCAGGGACAGGGCGCCACCGTCGTCGCCGCGCCGACCGCCGACGCCGAGGCCCTGCGCCAGGCCCGGGAGGACCAGCGCCTGCGCAAGGAGGGGCGCGACGTCTTCCGCTACGACACCTTCGGCGACGAGGCCTTCTGGACCGACACGCTGCACCTCGAGCAGGCCATCGGCGGCGCCGGCGCGGTGGGCGGCAGCGGCGCGGGGCTCTCGCCGCGCACGGCGCTGGCGGTCGGCCTCAAGGTCGATCTCGACGCGCTCCCGCACCGGGTCCAGGAGGCGCTGGCCGCCGGCCAGGTGGACCTGGACGATCCGGCCGTCACCCTCGCCCTGCTCCAGGCCGACGCGGTGGTGGGCGTGAAGGGGACCTTCGACGGCGCCGGGAAGCTCGCCCGGATCGGCGTCGAGTGCGCCCTCTGCCACTCCACCGTGGACGACGCGCTGGCCCCCGGCGTGGGCCGCCGCCTCGACGGCTGGCCCAACCAGGATCTCAACGTGGGCGCCATCGTCTCCATCGCGCCCAACCTCCAGCCGGTGGCCGACCTGATCTCGCTGGCCGGCCCCACCGTGGACGTGCCGACGCTCAAGACGGTGCTCGGCACCTGGGGCCCGGGCTTCTACGACGCCTCGGTCTTCCTCGACGGCAAGGCGCTGCGCCCCGACGGCGGCTCGGCGGCGGTGCGCATCCCGCCGGCCTTCGGCCTGGCCGGCGTGAACCTGGCCACCTGGACCGGCTGGGGCACGGTCACCTACTGGAACGCCTTCGTGGCCAACCTCGAGATGCACGGCCAGGGGACCATGTACGACCCGCGCCTCGACGACGCGGCCCGCTTCCCCATCGCCGCCAGGGCCGGCTTCGGCCACGTGACGCACGCGCCGGACCTGGTCACCGGCAAGCTGGCGGCGCTCCACCGCTACCAGCTCTCCCTCTCGGCGCCGCGCGCCCCCGAGGGCTCCTTCGACGAGGCGGCCGCGGCGCGCGGCCAGGCGGTCTTCGGCGGGGCCGGCGACTGCGCCCGCTGCCACGTGCCGCCGCTCTTCACCGAGCCGGGCTACAATCTCCACGCGCCGGGCGAGCTGGGGATCGACGGCTTCCAGGCCGGCCGCTCGCCGACCGGCATGTACCGCACCGCGCCGCTCTCCGGCCTCTGGGCCCACTCGGCCCGCGGCTTCTTCCACGACGGCCGCTTCGCCACGCTGGAGGCGGTGGTGGACCACTACGACGCGCAGTTTGGCCTGCAGCTCACCGCCGCGCAGAAGGCCGACCTGGTGCAGTACCTGAAGTCGCTGTGAGCCGGGCGCCCGCCCCGCGGGCTACCCGCCGCTCCCCTCGCGCCCTTCGCGCGAGGCCGGCGGGGCCTCCCGCGTGGGCGGCGGCTCGGCGGCCTTCGGGGCCGGGGACCGGGCCGGCTCGTCCGGCTTCGGCGGCGGGGGCGGCGGGATCACCTTCACCGTCACCACCCGCCGCGCACCGCCCTGGAAGGCGAACGAGCAGGTGGTGCTGCCGGGCTTCAGGCCGGTGACCACCGCCTGCGGCCCCAGCGTCACCGAGATCACCGCGAGGTCGTCGCACATGGCGCCCGAGCCGCCCAGCGGCTTCGACTTGCCAACCTCCAGCGTGAGGACCGGCACCTCCTCGGCGCGGGCGGCCGGGGCGGCGCCGAGGAGGGTGAGGGCGAGGGCAGGCGCGGCGAGGTGGACGGGGCGCATGCCGGGAGCATGGCGCCCCGCCCCGCGGCGGGCAAGGCTCAGGCGCTCCGCGCCGGCCCCCCGGTCGCGGCAGCCGCGGAGGCCTCGGCCCGGTCCTCGGCCGCCACCTCGGCTGGGATGCTCACGCCGTGGTTCCGCTCCACGTTGGCGCGCACCTCGGCGGTGAGCCGGCGCTCCAGCGCCTCGCGGTCGGCGAAGAGGCTCCAGGCCGGGGCGCCGTCGTCGAGGCCGCGGCCGTGGGCCGAGGGCACGTCGCCCACCCAGGCGATCCGGTCGGCCGGGCGCGGGTGGCTGTCGTAGGGCGAGGGCTCGGCGGCCAGGGCCGCCTCCAGCGCCTGCCGCACCTCGGCCTCGTCGAGGGGCTGCCCGACGGCGGTGGCGTAGAGGTTCATGAGCGGCGCGCCTCCCTCCACGCAGGCCTTGAGCGTGGCGTTGGCCTGCCGGTCGAAGCGCAGGTCGCGGTCGATGACGTGGCGCAGCCCGGCGGCGAAGTTGGCGCCGCCGTAGGCCAGCGCCGCCCAGCGGTCGGCCAGGATCTCCTGGAGGCGCGAGGCGCCCTGGGACACGCGCAGGAAGAGCCGGTGGAAGCCGTTCACGAAGAGCCAGGCCGGGTTGTACCAGGTGGCGGCGCCACCCTCGGCGAGGGCCCGCCCCATGGTGAGCACGGCGCGGCGCACCGAGAGGGCCAGGCCGCCGCCGGCGGTGTCCTTGTTGACGAAGTGGCCGTACTCGTGGGCCAGCACCGCCTTGAGCTGCCCCTGCGTCATGCCCTCGAGGAGCCCCACGCCGAGGATCAGGCAGCGCTCGGTGCGGCCGCGCAGCCGCTGCAGCAGGCCGCCCCGCTCGTAGACGGCCGCCTCGGCGGCGGGCGTCAGGAAGACCCGGTCCACCCGGCGCGTCCCCACCCGGCCGGCCGCCTCGGCGAGGGCCGCCGAGAAGCGCGGGTGCCCGGCCACGTCGAGCGCCAGCCCCGGGTCCTCCGACTTCGGCCGGATCAGGCTCACCCAGAGGCTCTTCACCACCGCCCAGAGCGAGACCAGCACCACGATGCCGACGATCACCACCAGCTTCACCGGGATGCGCCCGGCTGCGCCGATGGCCCAGAAGAGCCCGGCCCCCAGCCCGAGGATGAGGAGCAGCACCATGGGGAGGGAGGCGTAGTAGGCGGCGCAGGTGAGCCAGAGCACCACCGCGTAGACCCTCCGCAGCGGGGCCGCGCCGCTGGCCCCCTCGCCGGTCCGGTCGGTGGCCATGGCGCGGGCGCGGCGCAGCGTGGCGCCCGAGAGGAGCCAGCCGGCGCCGAGGAGGAGCAGCAGCCCCACCACCCAGGCCAGGGCGGCCCAGGCCGTCGGCCGGCCCCAGCGCGAGGCGGCGGGCTGGTTGTCGTCGAGGACCCTGGCCAGGGAGTCGGCGGCGTCGGCCGGGAGGCCGGCGGCGCGCGCGGAGGCCAGGTGCGCGCGCGCCTCGTCCCACTCCTCCCGCGCCAGCGCCCCGAAGACGCCGAAGTACTCGGCCGCCAGCGACCCGGGATCGAGCGCCGCGAGCCGGGCGGCGCTGTCCACCAGCAGCCCCTTGTCGTTGGCGTAGATCGCCACCTCGCCGGCCATGGCCCAGGAGATCGCGTCGTCGGCCCGCCCCGCGGCGCCGCGCCGCGCCAGCCTGGCCGCCTCGGCGAGGTCGGCCGGGGGCGCCCGCTGGCGGCCCGCGTGGGAGGCGAGGACCCGGGCCAGCGCCAGCTGGTTCTCCGGCGTCTCGGCGGCCGCCAGCGCCTGGCGGCAGGCGGGCAGGGCGCCGGCGCGGTCCTCCAGGGCGAGCCGGGCAGTGCAGGTGCGGCGCAGGGCGTGGTGGAAGCCCGGCGCGGCCGCCAGCACCCGGGCGTACCCGTCGACGGCCTCCTGCCAACGCTCCGCCCTGTAGGCCGTGTCGGCCGCCCGCCAGTCCTCCAGCGCGCCCGGCGCGGTGGCCGACAGCTCGGCGAGGACCTTGGCATCGAACTCGGCGAGCTGCCGCGCCGCGAGATCGGCGTCCGGCGCGCCGGCGGCCAGCGCCAGCGAGAGGGTGATGGCCAGCATGGAGTCCCCCGGCGCCCCGCGGGCGCCCGCGCGACGGCGCGGCGGGCGGGGCTTCACGATGAGAGCAGATCGGGTGGGGGCCGTCCACGGCGGCGCGCGTGTGGGTGCGCCTGCCACCGCGGGCCCGGCGCAGCCGGGCCGCGCGCGCCGTCCCGGTGCTACCATCCGCGCCCGTGCCCCTCGACCCCGCCGCCCTCTCCGTCGCCGAGCTGCGGCGGCGCCTCCTCGACGAGGGGGAGCCGCTCTCCGAGGCGGCCGAGGCGGCGCTGGCCGCCGATCCGCGCGCCGGCGCCCGGGCGGTGCTGGCGGCGGTGGAGAAGCGGCGCGCCGCCAACCGGGCCGAGGGGCAGCGGCTGCGCCGGCTGCTGGCCTTCGAGACCAAGCTCTGGGACCAGGGCGTGGACCGGATCGCCGGCGTGGACGAGGCCGGCGTGGGGCCGCTGGCCGGGCCGGTGGTGGCCGCGGCGGTCATCCTCCCCAAGTTCCTCCGGCCGGCCGGCCTCGACGACTCGAAGAAGCTCGACGAGGCGGCCCGCGACCGGCTGGCGGCCGAGGTGAAGGCCGGCGCGGTGGCCTGGGCGGTGGGCCAGGCCTCGGTGGAGGAGATCGACGGGCTCAACGTCTACCAGGCCGGCCTGCTGGCCATGCAGCGGGCCGTGGAGGGGCTCGGGGTGGCGCCCCAGTACCTCCTGGTGGACGCGCGGCGCGTCCCCGGCACCCGCCTGCCGCAGCAGGGGATCATCAAGGGCGATGCGAAGTCCCTCTCCATCGCCGCCGCCAGCGTCCTCGCCAAGACCACCCGCGACGCCCTCATGCTGGAGGCCGAGGCGCGCTGGCCCGGCTACGGCTTCGCCCGCCACAAGGGGTACGGCGCGCCGGAGCACCTGGCGGCGCTGAAGCGGCTCGGGCCCTGCCCCATCCACCGCCGCTCCTTCGCCCCGGTGGCCGAGGCGGCGGGGCTCGGCCCGAGGCAGGGCGAGCTCTTCTGACGCGGTCCAACCCCGCGCCGCGATTGACTCTCTCGCGCCGGGCAAGTAAACCCTTCGCCCAAGGACGAGCCCGACGGTGATGGCGCGTCCCGGATGCCTCGCGGATCCCCCGCGGCCCGGGCGCCCCCCGATCCGGCGACCGAATGACCGAGCGAACCCGCCGCGACCCCTCCCGCACCCCGCACCGCCACGACGACCACGACGACGACGCCCCGCGCGGCCGCCCGCCCGCCGGGCTGATGCTCGACCCGGATCCGGGTCCGCCGCCGGCCCACCCCCCCGAGATCCCCGTCGACCGGCTGGACGCCGACGCCACCCGCGTCATCCAGCGGCTCCGCGCCATGGGCCACCAGGCCTACTTCGTGGGCGGCTGCGTGCGCGACCTGCTCCTCGGCGCCACGCCCAAGGACTTCGACGTGGCCACCGACGCCCACCCGGGCGAGGTGCGGGCCATCTTCCGCAACTGCCGGCTCATCGGCCGGCGCTTCCGGCTGGCCCACGTCTACTTCCGCGGCGGCAAGGTCATCGAGGTGGCCACCTTCCGCAAGAACCCCACCGACGTCGCCGAGGACACCGGCGAGGACGGCGATCTCCTCATCACCCGTGACAACGTCTTCGGCACCGCCGAGGAGGACGCCGTCCGCCGCGACTTCACGGTGAACGGCCTCTTCTACGACGTCGCCACCGGCGAGGTGATCGACTACGTGGGCGGGCGCGGCGACCTCGAGGACCGCCGCATGGCCACCATCGGCGACCCCGAGGTGCGCATGCGCGAGGACCCGGTGCGCGCCCTGCGCGCGGTGCGCTTCGCCGCCCGCCTCGGCTTCGCCATCGCCCCCGAGACCTTCGAGGCCATGCGCCGCCACGCCGGCGAGCTGGCCCGCTGCGCCCCGGCCCGCGTGCTGGAGGAGATCTTCAAGCTGCTCCGCTGCGGCGGCTCGGCCCGCGCCTTCGCCCTGCTCAAGGCCTGCGGCGCCCTCCAGGTCATCCTGCCGGCGCTGGGCATGGCCCACGAGCGCTGGGACGAGCGGCAGCGCAAGGCCTTCTTCGCCCACCTGGGCGCGCTGGACCGGCTGGTCCGCTCCGGCGCCGAGGTCTCCGAGGCGGTGCTGCTCGGCGCGCTGGTGATGCACCTCGGGGTCCCGGAGGGCGATGGCGCCGGCGACGGCGACGGCGGCCTGCCGCCCTCCGAGGCGCTCCTCGAGGAGCTGGTGCGCACCTCGCGCCTGCCCCGCAAGGTGGCCGAGCGGATCCGGCTGGCGCTCCACGCCCAGCGGCTCTTCCACGAGCCGCCGCGCAAGGCGGGCGGCGGGCGGCGCCGGCGCAAGGGGCGCGGCCTGCCCGGCCAGGGCTACTTCACCGACGCCCTGCAGCTCCTCCAGATCACCGTGGAGGCCACCGGCGAGCACCTCGACGTGCTCCACCGCTGGCGCGCCGAGGCCGAGCGGATGCCGCGCGGCCGCCACGACGACGAGGGGGCCGACGGCGACCTGGAGGCCGAGCGGCCCACGGCGCGCCACGACGAGCCGCGGCGCGACGGCGGCGGCGGGGACCACCCGCCCGCCGAGGGGCGCCGCGAGGGGCGCGGGGAAGGCCGCCGCGACGGCCGCCACGGCGAGGGCGGGCGCCACCGGCGCGACGAGCCGGCCCGCCGGACCGGCCGCGGCGCCGGCGAGGCCCTGCCGGCCGGCGGGGCCGGGGCGATCATCGAGGTGGGGGCCGGCGCCGATGAGGCCCCCGAGCCGGCGGAGCTGGAGCTCGAGGACGGGCCGGACGACGCCGACGAGGTGGAGGTGGGCGCCGAGGCCGCGGGCCCGGGTGACCAGCCCGGCCAGGCCCAGGCCGGCCAGCCCGGCCAGGCCGGCAAGAAGCGCCGCCGCCGCGGCGGGCGGCGCCGCCGTCGCCGCGGCACGGGCGGCGGGACCCCGGGCGGTGGCGGCGGGGCGCCGCAGGCCCCGGCGGAGTAGAATCCCGCTGGAAAATCGGACACCTTGACCGGTCGGGGCGCCTTCGGTACAACCCGCCGACCATGCCCAGCGAGCGCGCCGACAAGTCCAAGGCCCGGTACAAGCGGATCCTCCTCAAGCTGTCCGGGGAGGCGCTCATGGGCGACGGCAAGTACGGCATCTCGCCCAAGACGCTCGGCGCCATCGCCCAGGACGTGAAGGACTGCATCGACCTCAAGGTCGAGGTGGCCCTCACCATCGGCGGCGGCAACATCTTCCGCGGCGTCTCCGGCGCCACCGAGGGCATGGACCGCGCCAGCGCCGACTACATGGGCATGCTGGCCACCGTCATCAACTCCATGGCGCTGCAGGACGCGCTGGAGAAGATCGGCGTCGAGACCCGCGTCCAGACCGCCATCGAGATGCACCAGGTGGGCGAGCCCTACATCCGCCGCCGCGCCATCCGCCACCTGGAGAAGGGGCGGGTGGTGATCTTCGCCGCCGGCACCGGCAACCCCTACTTCACCACCGACACCGCCGCCTCGCTCCGCGCCATGGAGATCCACGCGGACGTGCTGCTCAAGGCCACCAAGGTGGACGGGGTCTACACCGACGACCCCAAGAAGAACCCCCACGCCACCAAGTTCAAGCAGCTCAGCTACATCGACGTGCTGAAGAAGAACCTCAAGGTGATGGACTCCACCGCCATCAGCCTCTGCATGGACAACGACCTCCCCATCATCGTCTTCGACTCCACCCTGCGCGGGAACGTGAAGCGGGTGGTGCAGGGCGAGGACATCGGGACCACCGTGAGCCGCGCCGCCAAGGACAGCCGCTAGGAGACGCCATGAGCATGGTCGACGACATCGTCAAGGATCTGCACGGCCGCATCGCGAAGACGCTGGACTCGCTGCGGGGCGACCTCTCCACGGTCCGCACCGGCCGCGCCTCGCTCCACATGCTCGACAACGTTCGGGTGGACTACTACGGCACCGCCACGCCGCTGGCGCAGGTGGCCACCCTCTCCGTCCCGGAGCCGCGCATGATCGTGTGCAAGCCCTGGGAGAAGAACATGATCCCGGTGATCGAGAAGGCCATCCGGGACGCCAACCTGGGCTTCAACCCCATGTCCGACAAGGACCTGGTCCGCGTGCCGATCCCGCCGCTCACCGAGGAGCGCCGCAAGGAGATCGTCAAGCAGGTGAAGCACAAGGGCGAGGAGTTCAAGGTCGCCATCCGCAACGAGCGCCGCGACGCCAAGGAGCTGATCGACGAGGCGAAGAAGGACGGCGACTGCTCCGAGGACGACGCCAAGAAGGCCAACGAGAAGGTCCAGAAGGAGACCGACGAGGGCGTGAAGCAGATCGACGCCATCGTCGCGGCCAAGGAGAAGGAAGTGATGCAGATCTGAGGTCCGGGGTGGAAATGCCCACGGATCCGATCCGCCTCACCCTCCTCGCGCTCCCCCTCTTCGCCCTCGGCTTCGGCGCCGGCGCGCTCCGCGCGCTGGGGCGCCGCGAGGGGATCACCCCGCAGCGCCGGCGCGGCTACGCGCTGGCGTGGGTCCTGCTGTTGCTGGTGGGCGGGCCGCTCTGGCTCGTCCTGGCGGCGGTGCTGAAGCTCTGGTGAGCGGCGCGGCGCGACGGCGCCCGCGCCCCGCTACGACCGGAAGAGCATCCCGGCCAGCGCCAGCACCCAGGCCGCGTGGCCCAGGCGGCTGCCGAGCGCCAGCCTGGCCGCCAGCGGCTCGAGGGAGGCCGGCGGCTGGCCGGCGTCGAGCCCCGCGCCCATGCGCCGGAGCGACGGCGAGACCAGCGCCCCCATCAGGCCGGCCCGGACCACCGCCAGCACGATGCCCATCCAGAGGCCGTGGCGCAGGTTGGGCCAGACGTTGGCGAAGTGGACCAGGCAGGCGCCGGTGAGGATGGTGAAGACGCCCGCCGCCTGGTCGAGGCGCACCGCCAGGCGGCCGCGCCGCACGAAGGTCCGCACCGCCTCGGGGCCGAGGGCCAGCGCCGCCTTGGCGTCGGCGGCCAGCCAGAGCGAGGCGGCCAGCCAGGTGGCCATGCCGAGGACGTGGAGGAAGCGGACGGTGTCGACGAAGATGGGCGGGATCACGGGCAGGCTCCGGGCGGGAGGAGGCGCCACGATGTAACGCGGCGGGGGGCGGGCCGCGAGGGTTTCCGCGGGGCCCCTCCCTGGTGCGCTAGTGCCTCCACCCGTGGGCGATGGGGAACCTGCGCCCCTCGCCGAAGGCCTTCTCGCTCACCTTGAGGACCGGCGCCGCCTGGCGGCGCTTGTACTCGGTGTTCACCACCATGCGCAGCACCCGCCGGACCGTCTCGGCCGGGTGGCCGCGGGCCACGATCTCGTCGAAGGGGCGCCGCTCCTCCAGGTAGGCGTGGAGGATGTCGTCGAGGACGTCGTAGGGCGGCAGCGAGTCCTGGTCCACCTGGCCGGGCTTCAGCTCCGCCGAGGGCGGCTTGGTGAAGGTCCGCTCCGGGATGAGCTGCCGGCCGGCGCGGGCGTTGCCGGCGCGGGAGACCCGGTAGACCATGGTCTTGGGCAGGTCGCCGATGACCGCCAGGCCGCCGGCCATGTCGCCGTAGAGGGTGCAGTAGCCCACCGCCAGCTCCGACTTGTTGCCGGTGGAGAGCACCAGCCCGCCGGTGTCGTTGGAGAGGGCCATCAGGATCTGGCCGCGGATGCGCGCCTGCACGTTCTGCTCGGCGAGATCCCCGAGCGGCTTGCCCCCCGCCTGCTCCAGCTGGGCCAGGAAGGCGGCGTGCATGGGCTCGATGGCGATCTCCTGGAAGCGGATCCCCAGGGCCGTGGCCAGCGCCCGCGCGTCCTCGCGGCTGTGGCCGGAGCTGTACCGCGAGGGCATGGCCACGCCCAGCACCTGGTCCTTGCCGAGGGCCTCGGCGGCCAGGCAGGCGGTGAGGGCCGAGTCGATGCCGCCGGAGAGCCCCACCACCGCGGCCTTGAAGCCGCACTTCCGCACGTAGTCGCGGATCCCCAGCACCAGCGCCCGCCACAGCTCGTCGGCCTCGGGGTCGGCCGGGGCCGGGCCGGGGGGCGGGAGCGGCGCGCCGTCGAGCCCCAGCACGGCCGGGTTGGCGCCGTCGGCGTCGGCCACCAGCACCGCCTCCTCGAAGAGCGGCGCGCGGAGCAGCACCCGCCCGTCGCCGGCCACCATCATCGAGCCGCCGTCGAAGATCAGGGCGTCGTTGCCGCCCACCTGGTTCACGTAGGCGATGGGGGCGCCGTGCCCCTTGGCGCTGGCGGCCAGCATGCGCTCGCGCAGCGAGGGCTTGCCGAGGGCGTAGGGGGAGGCCGAGAGGTTGGCCACCACCGCCGCCCCGGCGGCGGTCAGCTCGGCGATGGGGTCGCGCTGGTAGCGCGGCCGCTGCCAGAACCGCTTGTCGTTCCAGACGTCCTCGCAGATGGAGAGGCCGAGGGTCATGGCGAGGCCCGGCACCGCGGCGGCGGTGGAGGCGTCGGAGGGCAGGAAGTAGCGGGTCTCGTCGAAGACGTCGTAGGTCGGCAGGAGCGACTTGCGCCCCACCGACGCCACCCGCCCGTCGGCGATGAGCGCGGCGCTGTTGGCCAGGCCGGGCGGCGGCGCGCCGGGCAGCCGCTCCGGGAAGCCGACCACCAGGGCCAGGCCGCGCGACCACTCGGCCGGGGCGGCCAGGTCGGCCAGGGCCCGCTCGGCCCGGTCCACGAACTCCGGGAGGTCGAGGAAGTCGCGGGGCGGGTAGCCGCACAGGGCCAGCTCCGGGAAGACCACCACCCCGGCCCCGGCGGCGCGCGCCACGGCGGCGGCCTGCCGGATGCGGGCGGCGTTCCCGTCGAAGTCCCCGACGGTGGTGTCGATCTGGGCGAGCGCGAGGCGCGGCGAAGTCACGGCCCGGATGATACATTGGCGGGCCATGTCGGGTCGCATCCTGGTGGCGGTCGAGTCGAAGCCGGTGGTGAGCGCCCTCCGGCGCGACCTGGAGCCGGCCGGCTTCGGCATGGACGCCGTCCACCCGGCCGACGCCGCCGCGAAGCTCGACGGGGAGCGCCACGTGGCCGCAGTGGTGCGCGCCGCGCCGGGCGCCGACCTGGTGGTGGCGGCCCTCAAGCGGGCCGATCCCCACCTCACCGTGCTGGTGCTCTTCTTCGACGAGGAGGAGGCCCAGGGCTACCCGGGCGGCCTGGGGGCCGACGGCGTGCTGGTGGGGCCCCTCACCGCGCCCCAGGTGGCCGGCACCTGCGCCCTGGCGGCCCGCCTCACCGCCGCGGCGCGCCAGCTCACCGCCGCGGAGCGGGCCCGCCCGCCGCTGACGCCCAGCGGCGAGCACGACCTCGCCTTCCTGAAGCGGCTCCTCTTCGTCGAGGTCAAGCGCTCCAAGCGCTACGGCATCCCCATCTCGCTGGCGCTGGTCTCGGTGGACCGCTGGGAGCAGGTGGCCGGGGAGGTGGGGCCGCGGGCCCGCGCCGCCCTCATGGCCGAGCTGCTCGGCCTGGTCTCCGGGGCGGTGCGCGACATCGACATCTGCGTGCCCTTCAGCGAGGACCGGCTGGTGGTGCTCATGCCCCACACGCCGTCGGCGGGCGGGCTCCACGTCTCGCGCCGGCTGGTGACGCGGGTGCGGGAGCGGGCCTCCACCGCGCCGATCACGGTGAGCGTGGGCGTGGCCAGCCACGAGGGGCAGGGGGCGGTCTCCTTCGGCTCGCTGGTGAAGCGGGCCGCCGAGGCGCTCTCCGCGGCGCGCACCGAGGGCGGCGATCGCGCGGTGGGGGCCGATCCGCCGAAGCGCCGCGACCGGATCTCGATTGGCTGAGCCGCTGCGTCCCGGCCGGGCCGAACGCAACGCTCCGTGGGGGTCGGCGCCGCTCGCGCGGGGTGGCCCGGGAGATGGTCCCGGCGTGGAGTAGGTGCACGTGGGCGCGGCGACCGCCGCCCGCGAATCGCTCGCGCGGGGCGGGTCGGCAGGTACGTAAACGTACTGCGCGTTCGGTTCGATGGATGTTGGCGGTCACGTCCGGAACAGCCACATGTCGCACCCATTAGTACGACTTCTGGACAAATCACTCGCTGACCGCGAATCGGACCACCCGGGATCTAGACGAAATTCACCAAGTACCGACAGGTGTTTACAACTTTCTCGACCTTGGGGGGTGGCAACCAGACGGGTCGGTATTAACGTCCTGATCGCCGGAACGCGCACCGTGTGGGTCGTTCCAAGTGGGACCGACCGAGAAGCGGGAGCAGGGGGACCGGCAAAAAAGGCCCGCAAGGGTCAGAACCGGGGAAGAGAAATGGCCCAGATCGACATCGAGATCCTCACGCCCTTCGCCGCCCGCTTCATGGAGGGCACCACGCTGACGCCCGCCGAGCGCGCCGAGGTGCTGCGCATCGCGCAGGGCTTCGCCTGCAAGGACTCCGCGGCGGCCGCCGGCGTGTCGCCGGAGACCATCCGGGCCCGCCGCAAGCGCATCTACCGCAAGCTCGACGTCCCCGGCTCGGGCGAGCTGCTGGCCAGCCTGCTCTCGCTCTCGCTCAAGATGCTCGCCAACGGCGAGAAGATCGAGCGCAAGCCGGTGGCCCCGGTGGCCCAGCCGGCCGCCCAGCCGATGGTGCGCTAGCCACCTCGCGGCTCCCAGGGCCGGCCCCGCGCCGGCCCGGACACCAGACCGGCGCCCCCGCGATTCGCGGCGGCGCCGGTTCCGTTTCCAGGGCCCGCCGCCGCGGCGGGCGCGCCTACCGGGGCAGGGTGCCGGTGAAGGTGATCACCAGCACGTGCGGCTTCAACAGCGCCGTGCTGGTGACCGTCACGGTGGCGGCCGCCCCGGAGCCGGTGCCGGTGAGGAAGGCGCCCCAGCCGTCCTGGCGCAGGTGCGGGAAGGGCGTGCCCACCGGGACGGGGAGCGGCGTGTAGTCCACGTAGGCGTCGTCCCGCACGGTGCCGCCGGCCGGCAGCGGCCGGTCCCACTTCAGCTTCTGGTGGAGCGGCGACCAGGCGGCGCCGGCGGCGTAGTCGAGGGCCGGCAGCGGCGAGAAGGTCTCGCCGGAGAAGACCGCCGCATTGGTGAAGCGCAGCATGGCCGCCGAGAAGGGGCGGCCGAGGACCGCCGCCACCCCGAGGGTCCCGGTCTTCCCCGAGGTGACCACCCGGCGCGTGAAGGTCGGGCCCTCCTGGTCGAGCCAGTAGCGCATGAAGGCGTGGACGCCGCCGTAGTTGCCGACCGGATCACTTTCCCAGCGGGTCAGCGAGTAGTCCCGGTACTCGCGCAGGTACTTCCCCACGCGGACGAACTCCGAGTCGGTGAGGGAGGTGGCCAGGCCGTAGCCGGCCGCGTCCTCCGAGACCATCGAGAGCCCCTCGTTGACCCAGTCGTCGTCCGACTGGAAGGTGTTGCAGATCGGTAGCCGGGTGAGGCGGCACCGCTCGTTCCAGTTCACGTCGTGCTGGAGCTCGTGGGCCATGGTGCCCGGGTACTCGACGTCGCGGAGGTCGGCGACCGGGAAGTTCTTGGAGACGAAGGTGGTCGGGTCGGTGAGGAAGAGGACGTCGGCGGCGTTGGAGGCCGACCCGCTGCAGTCGGCGGACGCATCCAGCGGTCGCAGGTCGCCGGCGGTGAAGTAGCCGGCGACGAAGGCGTCGCCGACGGAGCCGAGGTCGGCGAAGACGAACATCATCTGGCCGTTGCCGTCGTAGTCCGACTGGGCCCCGAAGTAGGTGTTGAGGGCGGTGGTGATGGCGCCGTCGTAGGCGGACCCGACCGCCTGGAAGAACGCCGCCGGGGTCGAGCCTCCGTCCGCCAGGGTGGCGGTGAGGGAGGGGATGGCGGGTGTCGTCCCGGAGGCGGGGGCGCCGTTCCAGGCGGCGTCGGTGACCCAGAACTGCGCCTTCCCGCCGGGCGAGACGGCGCGCAGCGTGGCGGACGCCGGCACCATGGAGATGATGGTCGCGCCGGTGTTCACGTTCAGGGAGTACTGGGCGTGGCAGAAGGACCGGGTGGCGGTGCCCACGTCGGCGGGCGTCATGGCCGCCGCGGCGCTGACCGGGGCCGGCGCGGCGGTGAGCGGCTCGGGCGGCAGGGCCGCCAGCCGGGCCCGATCCCAGCGCCGGAGCGCCTCGTGGGCCTCCTGCATGCCGCGGTGGCGATCGGCCAGGCTGGCCGCGGCGGCCCCGCCGGCCACCAGGGCCGGGGCGAGGGCGGGGGCCGGCGAGGCGATCAGCGCCGGCGCGGCGCCGGTGCCGGAGACCGCGACGGACGTGGTGGGGTTCCCGGTCTTGTTGTCGCTGCCGCCGGCGTTGACCACCAGCACCGCCACCCGCTCCGTCGCGCCGAGGGTCGGCACCTGGACCGCGAGCGTGTTCCCGGAGAACTGGCTCGGGTTGAAGCACCGGACGCCGGGCGCGGTGGTGAGCCCGGAGCCGTCGCAGCCGTCCGCCGGTGGCGTGAAGGTGGTTCCACCCCCGCCGCCGCACGCGGCGAGGGAGAGGGCGGCCGCGGCGAGGACGGCGATGGGCTGGGTGGCGCGGCGGGCGCGACGGGCGTTGGCCATCCGGTGGTCGTAGCCCCGGATTCGCGGCAGTGTCAACGCGCCGCACCGGCGCCCCGGCACCGCCCGGGGCGTGCCGGGCGGTGCGGTGACGGCGCCGACGGCCCGGCTACCGCCGGCTGGCCAGCCAGCCCTCGAGGCGGGCCGCCACCTGCGCCGGCGTGAAGCCGTAGGCCTCGGCCAGCGCCTTCTCCGGGCCGGAGGCGCCGAAGCGGTCGATGCCGATCACCAGGCCGTCCCGGCCGGTGAGCTTCCACCACTCCACGCCCACCGCGGCCTCGACCGCCGCCACCGGGAGCGAGGGCGGCAGCACCTCGTCGCGCACCGCGGCCGGCTGGGCCTCGAAGCACTGCAGGCAGGGCATGGAGACCAGGCGCCCCTGGATCCCCTTGGCGGCGAGGAGCTCCAGCGCCGCCGAGGCGAGCGGCAGCTCGCTGCCGGTGGCCACGACGGTGAAGCGGGCCCCCTCGGGCGCGCGGACCACGTACCCGCCGCGCGCCGCCTTCTCGGCGTCGAAGGCGCCGTCGCGGGCCACCGCGGCGATCTTCTGCCGGGAGAGGATCAGGCCGGTGGGCCCCTCCTTGCGCGTCAGGGCGTGGGCCCAGCCCACCGCGACCTCCTCGGCGTCGGCCGGGCGGACCACGTGGAGGTTGGGGATGCAGCGCAGCGCCGAGAGGTGCTCCACCGGCTGGTGGGTCGGGCCGTCCTCGCCGAGGAAGATCGAGTCGTGGGTCCAGACGTAGATCGACTGGAGCCGCGCCAGCGCCGCCAGGCGCACCGCCGGCCGCATGTAGTCGGCGAACTGGAGGAAGGTGGCGGTGAAGGGGATGAAGAGGCCGTCGTAGGCCAGGCCGTTGGCGATGGCCCCCATGGCGTGCTCGCGGATGCCGTAGTGGACGTTGCGGCCGTCCGGCTTCTCCGGGGAGAAGCCCCCCGCGCCCTTGATGTCGGTGAGGTTCGACTCGGCGAGGTCGGCCGAGCCGCCCACCAGGCAGGGGACGATGGGCGCGGCGCGGTTGATGGCCGCCGCGGAGAGCTTGCGGGTGGCGTCGTTGCCCGGGCCGGCCTCGAGGAGCCGGTCCTGGATGCGGGCCGGCACCCAACGGGTCACGTGGGTGTCGAGGAGGGCCGACTCGATGGGGTTGTTCTTGCGCCAGAGGTCGGCCTTCTCCTGCCAGGCGCGGCGCTGCACCTGCTTCTCGGCCACCAGCGCGCCCCAGAACTGCTTCACCTCCTCGGGCACGTGGAAGCGCGGCTCCACCGGGAAGCCCAGCGCCTCCTTGGCGGCCTTCAGTTCGTCGTCGCCGAGGGGGGCGCCGTGGACGCCGGAGGTGCCGGCCTTCTTGGGCGCGCCGTAGCCGATGACCGTCTTGACGCGGATGAGCGACGGCCGCGGATCGGCCTTGGCCGCCTCGATGGCCTTGTGGATGGCCTCGTGGTCGCGGCCGCCCACCGCCTGGACGTGCCAGCCGTAGGCCTCGAACCGCTTCGTCACGTCCTCGCCGGCGAAGGTGATGCTGGTCTTGCCGTCGATGGTGATGCCGTTGTCGTCGTAGAGGTAGACGAGCCGGCCCAGCTTGTGGTGGCCGGCGAAGGAGGCGGCCTCGGCGGCCACGCCCTCCATCAGGTCGCCGTCGGAGACGATGGCGTAGGTGAAGTGGTCGGCTGCCGGGTTGCCGGGGCCGAGCTTGGCCGAGAGCATGGCCTGGCCCATGGCGAAGCCGACGCCGTTGGCGAAGCCCTGGCCGAGGGGGCCGGAGGTGATCTCCACGCCGGGCAGGTGGCCGAACTCCGGGTGGCCGGCGGTGCGCGACCCGAGCTGGCGGAACTTCTTGAGGTCCTCGACGGTGCAGTCGAAGCCGGCCAGGTGGAGCAGCGAGTAGAGCAGCGCCGAGCCGTGGCCCGCCGAGAGGAGGAAGCGATCGCGGCCGAGCCAGCGCGGGTCGTCGGGGTCGAAGCGGAGGTGGCGCGTCCAGAGGACGAAGGCCATGTCGGCGGCGCCCATGGGCATGCCGGGGTGGCCGCTGTTGGCCTGCTGGACCGCGTCGGCGGCCAGGAAGCGGATGGTGTTGACGGCCTTCTCGACGAGATCGGGGCTCGCGTTCGGCACGGCGTCCTCCGGAGGAGCGGAGCGGCAGGAAACGGGGGGGTGAGGGGGCGCAGATTCGCCAATCGGCGCCGCGAGATCAAGCGCCGCGATCCGGGGTCGGCGGGCGGCTCACCACCGGCGGCGACGGCGGGTCCAGCCCCCGGGCAGGAAGGCGGAGATCAAGAGGATTCCGGCCACCAGGCCGAGCCTCGGGGCGGCCACGAAGAGCAGGGCCGGGACGGCCACCGCCGCCACGCCGGCCGCCACCCGCCAGCGGGGGTCGGGGATGCCGAGGAGCAGGCGCAGGGCCAGCGGGGGCGTGCCCGCGTCCGGGCCGGGGCCGGTCCGGCTCCACCCGGTGCCGCCGCCGGCCGCCGGGTCGCCGGTGCCAGGCCCCCAGGCCGGGCCGCCGAACCCCTCGCCCGAGAGGCGCTGCCGCTCCCGCTGGCCCACCTCCCAGGCCAGGGCCTCGGCGGCGGCGCGGCGGGCCTGGGCCGCCTCGACGGCCGCCGCCTCCTGCTGGAGCCGCCGCTCGGCCGCCTGGGCGGCCTCGGCGGCCGCGTCGGCCCGGCGCCCCGCCCAGAGCCGCTCGTTGAAGGCGCGCTGCGCGTCGGTGTGCAGCTCGGCGCCGCAGGTGCTGCAGCGGACCGCGAAGAGGGCGTTGTCGGTCTCGCAGCGCTCGCAGCGGACGAAGGGCTGCTGCCCCTCGGCCCGGTCGGCCACCTCCAGCGGGCGATCCGGCGGCGGGCGGAAGCGGTCGACGTGGCCCGGCGCCACCGGGGCGGGCGCGGCGCCGGCGGGGAGGTCCGGGGCCCCGCCCTCGACGGCGCCGAAGCGCCCGCCCACCGCCCCCTCGGGCGCCGCCGGCCCGGGCGGCTCGGCCGGGCCCGGCCCGCGGGGGCGCTCGATCTGCAGGAAGCGGCGGCGGCGGTCGTCGGCCATGGGTGGCGGGGGCGTCAGGCGAGGGGCGAGGAGGCCGGGCGGGTGCGGGTGCGGGCCCACTCGCGGAGGCGGGCGAGGTCCTCGCGCATGGTCACCGAGAGCGGCAGCGACTCGGCGATGGCCCGGGCCAAGTGGCGCTGCGCCAGCTCGCCCCCCTCGGCGAAGGCCTCGTGGAGCGCCGAGACCACCGCCTGCTCCAGCTCCGCGCCGCTGAAGCCCTCGGCGGCGCGGGCCAGGGCGGCCAGGTCGTAGGCGGCCGGGTCGCGGCGGCGGCGCGCCACGTGGATGCGCAGGATGGCCTCGCGCTCGGCGGCGGCCGGCAGGTCGATGAAGAAGATCTCGTCGAAGCGCCCCTTGCGCAGCAGCTCCGGCGGCAGGAGGTCGATGCGGTTGGCGGTGGCCACCACGAAGGCCGGGGCGGTCTTCTCCTGCAGCCAGGTGAGGAGGGTGCCGAAGACGCGGGCCGTCACGCCGGCGTCCACCTGCCCGGAGGAGCCCAGGCCGGAGAGCCCCTTCTCGATCTCGTCCACCCAGAGCACCACCGGCGCCACGCTCTCGGCGGTGTGGATGGCCTTGCGCAGGTTCTCCTCCGAGGAGCCGATCAGGCCGGAGAAGATGCGCCCCATGTCGAGCCGGAGCAGCGGCAGCTTCCAGCTGGCGGCGATGGCCTTGGCGGTGAGGCTCTTGCCGCAGCCCTGCACGCCGAGGAGGAGGAGGCCCTTGGGCTCGGGGAGGCCGAAGGCGCGGGCGGCGTCGGAGAAGGCGGCGCCGCGCCGCCCCAGCCAGCCCTTCAGGAGGTCGAGGCCGCCCACCGTGGCCAGCGACTCGTCGGTGGCGAAGTACTCCAGCAGCCCGCTCTTGCGGATGACCTGGCGCTTCTCCTCCAGCACCAGCTGGATGTCGTTGGCGGCCAGCCGGTCGTCGTCGGCCACCGCCTTGGCGAAGGCGTTCTCCGCCTCGGAGAGGGTCAGCCCCTGGGCCGCCTTGATGAGCTGCTCGGCGTCCACCTTGGTGAGGTCCACCCGGGCGCGGCCGCTCTGGCGCAGCACGCCCACGATCTCCTTGAGGAGGGCCAGCAGGTCCTCGAAGGTGGGGAGCGGCACGTCGAGGACCGAGATCTCCTTCTCCAGCTCCGGCGGGATGGCCAGCACCGGCGAGAGGAAGAGGACGGTGGTGTAGGTGCTCTTGAGGGCGTGGGCCAGGTCGCGCACGGCGCGGACCACGGTCGGGTCGGCCAGGTAGGGGTGGAAGTCCTTCAGCACCACCAGCGAGGGCTCCGCCAGCTTCTCCACCGCCTGCAGCGCCGCCACCGGGTCGGTGATCCCCTCCGGCGCCGGCGCGCCGCGCCCGCCGCCGAGGCGCCGGAAGCCCCGCGTCACGGTCCAGCCCAGGAGCGCCTTGCCGTGGCGCTCGGCCAGGTCGGCGAGGAGGGCGTCGAGCCGCTGCTCCTCGGAGGTGACCAGGGAGACCAGCGGGTAGCGGGCCCGCACCAGCGTGTCGAGCTCGCGCACGAAGGGCGGGAGGGCGGGCGCGGCGGGGGTCTGGGGAGCGGCCATCGCCGCGGAGCATAGCAGCCTGCGCCGGGCGTGCGGGGTGGGCCTCGACCCTACTCCAGCCAGAGGAGGCGCCCGTCGGCGTCGAAGGCAGCCACGGTCCCCGGGGGCACCTCGGCCGCCTCGGCGCCGGCCAGCGCGATGGCCTCGGCCACCTCGGGGTTGTGGCCGACCAGGGCGGCGCCGGGGCCGGCCTCGGCGAGGAGGCGCAGCAGCTCGGCGCCGGTGGCGGCGCCGGAGGCGAGGCGCGGCTCGGCCTCCACCTCGACGCCGCCGCGGGCGGCCGAGAGGAGCGCGGCCGTCTCCAGGGTGCGGCGGTAGGGGCTCGACAGGATGCGGGTGGGGGCCAGGCGGCCGCCCAGGCGATGCAGCGCGGCCTCGAAGGCGGCGCGCCCCTCGGGCGTGAGGCGGCGGGCGGCGTCGCCCCCGGGGGAGCCGCCCTCGGCGCGGGCGTGGCGGATGAGCCAGGCGGTGGCCGCGGGCGCCACGCTCAGCCCCGGGGCGCGGCCCGCCCGTGGCGCACCAGCAGGGCGCGCAGCCGGTCGCGGGTGGCGAGGTCGGCGGCCAGCGCCGGGAGGGGCGCCGGCATGCGGTAGGTCCAGTTGCCGTCGTTGACGGTGCCGGGCACGTTGACCCGCTCGCGCGCCCCCATGGCGTCCTGGAAGGGCAGGAGCAGCAGGTCGGAGGCGGCGCCGGCGAGGAGGTCGAGGAGGGCGTCGCGCACGCCGTCGTCCCAGGCGGTCGGGGCGCGGGCGGCCAGGGCCTCGAGGCCGGGGAGCGCCAGCAGCGCCTTCCGCTCCGCCGCGTCCAGCTCCTTCTCGTACCACTCGGCGAGGGTGCTGCTGTCGTGGGTGCCGCTGGTGGCCACCGAGACCTTGGGCCAGCCGGTGGGATCGGTGAAGGGCTGGCCCTCGTCGTGCCAGCGCTTCTCCCAGCGCTGCACCCGGTAGCCCGGGATCTCCAGCGCGTCGAGGGAGGTGCGCACGAAGGACGGGACCACGCCCAGGTCCTCGGCGATGACGCGGGCGCGCTTCGAGAAGAGCCCCAGGATCCGCTCGCCGTTGGCGATCTGCGCCTTCTCCTCGGCGGGCGTGAAGGCGGCCGGCGAGCCGTCGGCGGGGAAGTGGTAGGTGCGGTAGAGCCCCACCACGTGGTCGACCCGGTAGAAGCCGTAGAGGTCGGCCATGCGGTCGGCGCGGGCCGTCATCCACTGGTGGCCCCCCGCCTCCATGACGTCCCAGCGGTAGACCGGCAGGCCCCAGCGCTGGCCGGTGGCGCTGAAGGCGTCGGGCGGCACGCCCACCTCGGCGTCGAGGCGGAAGTCGTCGCGGCGGGCCCAGACGTCGGCCGAGTCGGGCGCCACCATGAAGGGGATGTCGCCGGCCAGCTCCACGCCGGCGCCGTTGGCGCCGCGCCGGGCGGCGTGCCACTGGCGGTCCAGCACCCACTGCAGCCAGGTGCGGAAGAGGACCCGCTCGGAGAGGCGGGCGCGGGCGTCGGCCAGGGCCCCCGGCTCGCGGTCGCGCAGCGGCGGCGGCCACTCGGTCCAGGGCTTGCCGCCCATCAGCTCGTCGTGGATGGCGACGAAGAGGGCGTAGTCGTCGAGCCAGCCGGCCTGCTCGCGGCTGAAGCGCTCCAGCTCCCGGGCGCGGCCGGTCTTCCGGCGCCACTCGCGGTCGAGGAAGGCGCGGAAGGCCAGCTCCAGGGCCCGGCCCTTGAGCGCCCGCACCGCCTCCCAGCGCACCACCGGCGAGGCGCGCAGCTCGACGAGGAGGGCGCGGTCGGCGGCCGTGAGGGCGTCGTGGCCGCCGGCGGCGGCGAAGTCCTCCAGCGCGTCCACCGCCACGTAGACGGGATCGATGGCGAAGGCCGAGAGGGCGCCGTAGGGGCTGGTCTGGCCGCGGGAGACCTCGGCCACCGGCAGCATGAGGACCATGCCGAAGCCGGCGTCGGCGCTCCAGCGCGCCAGCGGCACGAGGTCGGGGATCTCGCCCACGCCCCAGTCGGACGCGGAGCGGAGGGAGAAGAGCGGGAGGAGGATTCCTGCTTGCCGGGCCATCACTCGGAAGGTGGTACGCTTGGCCGGACGCGCCAGGTCGCTGGGGCGCGGACGGCTCGGGGAGCCACGGGATAGCAGGTCGCCATGGCCGACACCACCTTTCCATCCGGGGCGCCTCCCGCGTGACCCGCCCGGCCCCGCCGTCCGGCCCGCACCGCGGCCGCTTCGCCCCCAGCCCCACCGGCCCGTTGCACCTGGGCAACGCCCGGACGGCGCTGCTCTCCTGGCTCGACGCCCGCGCCGCCGGCGGCGCCTGGCTGATGCGCGTGGAGGATCTCGACGGCCCGCGGGTCCGGCCCGGCCTGGAGGCGCGGATCCTCGACGAGCTGCGCTGGCTCGGCCTCGACTGGGACGAGGGGCCGGACGTGGGTGGCCCCTGCGGCCCGTACCGCCAGTCGGCGCTGGGTGACCACTACCGGGCGGCCCTGTCGCGGCTCCGCGAGGCCGGCCTCGCCTACCCCTGCTTCTGCTCCCGCGCCGAGATCGCCGCGGCCGCCTCCGCGCCGCACGGCCCCTCCGACGAGGGGCCGCGCTACCCGGGCACCTGCCGCGGCCTCCCGCCCGAGGAGGTGGCGCGCCGCTCGGTCGCCCGGCGGCCCTCGTGGCGCCTCCGCGTCGAGCCCGGGGAGGTGGCCTTCCAGGACGGCGTCCACGGCCCCTGCGCCCACGACGTGTCGCGGGAGACCGGCGACTTCGTGATCATGCGGGCCGACGGCATCGCCGCCTACCAGCTGGCGGTGGCGGTGGACGACGCCGCCATGGGGATCACCAGCGTGGTCCGCGGCGACGACCTGCTGCCCTCCACCTCGCGCCAGCTCCTGGTCTACCGGGCCCTCGGCCTCGCCGCGCCGACCTTCGCCCACGTGCCGCTGGTGGTGGGCGAGGACGGCGCGCGGCTCGCCAAGCGCCACGGGGCGCGCTCCCTCGGGGAGCTGCGCGAGCGGGGGGCCGCGCCGGAGGCGGTGGTGGGGCTGCTGGCGGCGCACTCGGGCCTGCGCGCACCGGGCACGCGCTGCACGCCGCGGGAGCTGGTGGCGGGGTTCAGCCTGGCGCTGGTGCCGAAGGAGCCGGCGCTGCTGCGGGGGGCCGAGGTGGAGGCGCTCCTCCCGTGAGGCCGCGCCTCAAGGGGCCCGGGTGATGCTCCAGCGGAGGGCGTCGGGCGCCGGCATGCGGGCGACCTCGGCGAGCGGCGGCCAGGCGGCCACCAGGCCGCGGAAGGACCGGTCCGAGGTGACGCCGTAGCTCATCACCCACGCCTCGTCGAAGGCCCCGCCCGGCGCCGGGGCGAAGTCGGCCACCGAGGCCGGCAGCGCCGGGAGCGCGAAGGCGGTCCGGCCCGGCGGGAGGGAGACGCGCCAGCGGAGGACGCCGCGGGGGCTGGTCCTGGCTGCGAAGAGGAGCGAGCCGGACAGCCCCGGGTCGGAGGCCGCCTGCGTCCAGCGCACGGCGACGCCGTCGGCGCCGGGCTGGACGGCGAGATCGGTCAGCGCCGGCGGGATGGTCCGGTCGAGATCGACGAGGAAGGGCGCCAGCGGGGCCCCCTCCAGCGTGAGGCCGCCCCGGCGAACGCCGGCGTCGAGGTTGATGGTGAAGGCGGCCGAGGTCCAGAAGTCCCGCGCGTGGGCCAGGCGGAGCACCGCGTCCTGCCCCGCCGCGACCGCGGCACCGGCGCCGATGGCGGACTGCACGTACGGGAACCCGTGGCGGCGCGGGTCCAGCAGGGCGGTGACGAAGCCGCCTCCCGCCGGCGCGTTCCGGAGCGTCACCTCGACGGCCCCCACGTCGGTGCGCCAGGGCCCGAAGGCCACGGCCGCCGCCTGGTCCGGGGCGGTCCCGGAGATGGGGACGGTGGTGACGGCCGACCAGGCCAGGAGCCCCTGGCCGTCGCGCGCCTCGGCGATGCCGTCGAGCGCCGCGCCGCAGGTGGTGAAGAGCGGCACCGAGGCCGGGTCGGTCGAGCCGGACCAGGGCGTGCAGTTGCAGCCGAGGTTGGCCAGGTACTGGATGGCCCCCTCGAGCGCGCCGGGGAAGGCCACCTCCGCGCGGCCCACCAGCTGGCCGCCGAAGACGAGGTTGGTGCGATCCAGGATGGGCGCGTCGCCCGGCCCGACCTCGGCGATGGTGGTCACCTGGGCGGCATCGACGGTGCCGGGCTGCAGCTCCACCACCGTCACCGAGCCACCCCGCGCCACCCGGGCGCTGGCCTGGCCGGCAGCGTCGGTGGCCGTGCGCGCCACCTCGCGGCCGTCCGGGTCGAGGAAGATCACCTCGGCCCCGGCCACCGGGCCGCGGTCGCGCAGCGTGAGGGTGACCGGCCGCGGGTCGACGGCGGGATCGGCGCACCCGGCGGCGGCGGCGATGGCGGCCAGGATGGCGGCGGCGGCGATGAGCGCGAGCAGCTCGGGCGCGGCCCGGCGACGGGTGTTGCGGTCCATGGATCTTCCCCCAGCGGCGCGACTCATACCACGAGTACGTGGCGCCCACAACGGGGCGCCCGCGCCCGCACGCAGCGTGCTACGCCCCGGCCGCCTCCCGCCGCAGCAGTCCCAGCGCCGCCCCGGCCTCGCCGATGGCCTCCAGGGCGAAGTCGAGCTCCTCGGCGGTGTGGGTGGCCATCACCGTGAGCCGCAGCCGCGCCTGCCCCTTGGGCACCGCCGGGTGGCCGATGGGGCAGACGAAGAGGCCGCGGGCGAAGAGCTCGCGGGCCAGGTCGAAGGCCTTGGCGTCGTCCCCCACCAGCACCGGGATGACGCAGGTGGTGGAGCCGCCGGTGTCCCAGCCCTGGGCCTGGAGGCCGCGGCGCAGGCGCTCGGCGTTCTCGTGGGCCCGGCGCACGCGCCAGGGCTCGGCCTCGATGACGTCGAGGGCCTCCAGCGCCGCGGCGGCCTGCGGCGGCGGGAGGGCGGCGGAGAAGATGAAGGGCCGGCTGTAGTGGCGCAGGTAGCCGACCAGGCCGGCGTCGCCGGCCACGTAGCCGCCCACCGAGGGGATGGCCTTGGAGAGCGTGCCGATCTTCACGTCGATGGCCCCCTCCATCCCGAAGTGCTCCTCGATGCCGTGGCCGGCGTGGCCCACCGCGCCGATGGAGTGGGCCTCGTCCACCACCAGCCGGGCGCCGTGCTCGCGGCAGAGGGCGGCAGAGCACGGCAGGTCGAGGAGGTCACCGTCCATGGAGAAGACGCTGTCGGCCACCACCAGGACGGCGCCGTACTTGCCCCGGGCCTCGCGGAGGAGCCTCTCCAGATGCCCGAGGTCGCCGTGGCGCCAGGTGCGCCAGCGGGCGCCGCAGAGAAGCGCGCCGTCCACGATGGAGGCGTGGTCGAGCTTGTCCATGAGGACCAGGTCGCCCGGGCCGGCCAGCGCCGAGAGGACCGCCACGTTGGTGACGTAGCCGCTGGAGTAGAGCACCGCGTCCTCGCGGCCGGCGAAGCGGGCCAGGCGCGCCTCCAGCCGCTCGTGGAGCGTGGTGTGGCCGGTGAGGAGCCGCACGCCGCCGGCGCCGGTGCCCCACTCGGCCACCGCGGCGGCCGCCGCCGCGTCGATGCGCGGGTGGCCGATGAGGCCGAGGTAGCTGTAGGAGCCGAGCATGACGAGGTCGCGCCCGCGGCTCCGCACCCGGTGGTTGGTGGGGCCGTCGATGGGGGTGAGGAGGTGGTACCGGTCGTCCGCCTCGAGCTCCCGGCGCCGCGCCAGGTACCCGCTGATCCGCGCCGCCACCGTGTCGTGCCACTCGCGCTGCGTGCCGCTCATGATCGTCTCGCTCCAGGGGAGTGCCCCGGCCCCGGTGGGCCGGCTGGCCGGGATGGCCTGGTGCACTCTGGGCATGGGCAGGACGGCGCGTGAAAGTAGGCCGATGTCCTACCCCGGGCGCGGCCGATCGCCACGTCACCCGGGGACCTGGGACTTGTGGTCCGGCGGACGCCGGGTCAACGATCCCGCCCGTGACGAGGCAGGTGACCGTGCCCTACGACCGGCGGGAGAAGGCCAGCGCGCTCTTCGTGGGCGCGCTCGTCATCGGCGCCGTGGGGCTCGCCGACGTGGCGCTGGGGCCGGAGGGGCGGGCGCGGGCCTGGGTCTGGGCGGCCTGGTCCGGCTTCTACCTCCTCGCCGCGCCCGCGGCCCGGCGCGCGCCGGACCGCTGGCTCTTCCCCATCGGCGCCAGCACCAGCCTGGTGGCCGTGGCCGCCATGCTGGCCATCTGCGCGGTGGGTGAGGGGGCCCACAGCGCGCTGTTCCTCTTCGTCCCCATGGTGCCGCTCCTCACCGCCGTCACGGCGCACGGGGACCTGGCCTTCCCGGCCCTGCAGGGCGTGATGGCGGTGGCGGGGGGCGTGGTGCTGCTCCGCACCGACCAGCGCGGCTGGGGCGAGGTGGCCGTCTGGGCCGGCGCCACCGTGGCGGCCACCGCCTTCGCCCTCTACTTCCTCCGGCGCGCCTCGCAGCGGCAGGCGGCGCTGGTGGCGGCGCTGCGGGAGCGGGCCGAGGTGCAGGCGCAGCTGGCCGAGGCGGAGCGCCGCCGCAGCGAGCTGGAGCGCTGGGTGGAGGCCGGGCACCTGGCCGACCAGGTGGCCCACGACGTCAACAGCCCGCTGGCCGCCCTCCGCTCCAACCTGCGCTTCGTGCGGGAGGAGCTGGACGGCGCCGACCCGGAGCTCCTGCGGGCGGTCACCGACGGCGAGGAGGCCATCGAGGAGATCCGCGCCTCGGTCTCCTCGCTGCGGGTGCGCATCCAGCCGCGGGGCCGCAGCGAGGGGTGAGTCAGCCGCCGTTCCCCGCCCGCCCGTACTCCAGCCGCCGCAGCAGCCATTCGGCCGGGCCGGTGCGGAAGCGCGCCAGCCAGAGCCCGGCCAGCAGCACCTCCAGCAGCCAGAAGGCGAGGGCCGCCGCGAGGAGCGCCGGGTAGGGGACGCGGCCGTAGAGGGCGAGGCCGTTGGCGTAGAAGACGGGCGTGAAGGCCGCGGTCTGGAGCAGGTAGGCCGAGAGCGAGACGCGGCCGAGCGGCGCGAGGAGGCGGGTCAGGGCCCGCGCCGGCGCCGTCTCGCGCCCCAGCATCGCCAGGAGCGCGGCGGCGGCCGCCAGGGCGGGCGCGGCCAGCGTGTAGGCGGCCATGGCCAGGACCGCGAAGCCCATGCCCGCGCTGGTGCCGCGCGAGGCCATCCAGGCGTAGAGGGCGTTGAGCGGGAGGCCGGCGGCGAGGAGCAGCCCGGCGGCGCGACGCAGGGCCGGGCGGCGGGCGGGGTCGTGGAGCGCGCCGGTGCGGGCGGCCCACAGGCCGGCGAGGAAGAGGGCCAGCAGCTCCGGCAGCACCACCAGCGACGAGCCCCAGGTGCCGGCGAGGTCGCGGAGCCGCCGCAGGAAGAGGGCGCCGTACGGGCCCTGGCCGTAGGCCTGGAGCGCCTCGCGGGTGTCCTCGTCGGCGAGGGCGCCCAGGGCGGCACCGGCCCGGGCGATCTTCTCCTCGGGGAGGCCGAGGACGCCGATGGCCGAGAGCAGGCCACCGGCCACCAGGAAGAAGGCGGCGCCGACGAGGAGGAGGCCGGCCGCCCAGGTGAGAAGCGCCCGGGGCGAGGCGCGGAGGAAGGCGAGGAGGATGAAACCGAAGAGGGCGTAGGAGACCAGCACGTCGCCGTACCAGCCGAGGAGGCCGTGGGCGAGGCCGATGGCGCCGAGGGCCAGGAGGCGGCGGGAGAGGAGGCCCGCGGGCGCGCGGCCCGAGGCCTCGAGGCGGGCGGCCTGCAGGCCCACGCCGTGGCCGAAGAGGAGGGCCAGGAGGGCGTAGGCCTTGCCCATGAAGAGGAACCAGGTGAGGGAGAGGGCCCAGCCGCCCGGGACGGTGCGGGCGTCGGCGGAGAAGGCCATGGACTCGGGGTAGCCCATGGCGACGAGGTTGACGGCGAGGACGCCGAGGAGGGCGGCGCCGCGGAGGGCGTCGAGGAGCGGGTCGCGGTCGGCGGCGGGGAGGGGGGAGGGGGTGGGCGAGGGTATTGTGGTGAGGAGGGGCTGGGGATCGGGCTGGGGCTCGGGCTCGGGCTTGGGATCGGGATCGCGAACGGGATCGGGATCGGGATGGGGCGGGGGGGGCACGCTGGCAGTGTATGCCGGCCGGGCGGCCGGGCGGTGCCCGGCACCGCCGATGGAGGCCGGCCCCACGTGCCCGGTACCGCGCCGCGGAGGGTGCGCGCCTTGCCCGCCCGGGTTACCTTTCGCGGGTGACCACCACCTCCTGGCTCCTCGGCGCCGCCCTGGCGTCCTTCGCGCTCCTGGCCGGCACCACTCACGCCGCACCGCCCGACGCCGCCTTCCAGTCGGAGTGGAAGGCCTGGCACGAGAAGCGGCTGGCCTCCCTCAAGAAGCCGCAGGGGTGGCTGGCCCTCACCGGCCTCCACTGGCTCAAGCCGGGCGCCAACGCGGTGCCCGGGGTGCCCGGCACCTTCACCGTGGACGGGAAGGCCGTGACCTACGCGGCGCGCCCCGGGGACGGCGTGACGGTCGGCGGAGCGGCGGTGACGGCGGCCCGCGCCCTCGCCACCGACGCGGCGGAGAAGCCGGACCGGCTGGAGGTCGGCTCGAAGGCCGCCGTGGTCATCGAGCGCGCCGGCAAGCTGGCGGTCCGCGTCTGGGACGCCGAGAGCCCGGTGCGCACCGGCTTCGCCGGCATCGAGGCCTACCCGGCCGATCCGCGCTGGCGCATCACGGCGCGCTGGGAGGCCTACCCGGTGCCGCGAAAGGTCGAGGTGCCGAGCGTCACCGGGGACGTCTCGGTGGAGGAGGCGCCGGGGCGGGCCCACTTCACCGTGGACGGGAAGGACTACGCCCTCGAGCCGACCGCCGACGGCGACGGGCTCTTCTTCGTCTTCAAGGATCGCACCGCGCCCAGGGAGACCTACGGGGCCGGCCGGTTCCTGGCCGCCGCCGGGCCGAAGGACGGCACGGTGGTGCTCGACTTCAACCGGGCCTACAACCCGCCCTGCGCCTTCACCCCCTACGCCACCTGCCCGCTCCCCACGCCGCAGAACGTGCTGCCGATCCGGGTGGAGGCGGGGGAGAAGAAGTTCGGGGCCGGGCACTAACGGGCGGGCCGCGGGCCCAGGCCGGCTCAGCCGCGCGGCGAGGTGGCCGACGGGAGCCGCTCCACGAACTCGACGTGGTCCACGCCGACGCGGAGGAGCAAGGCGGTGAGCGCCTGCTCCACGGCGAGGCGGGCCCGGCCCTGGAGCGCCCGGTCGGCCTTCACCTCGCGCTCGAAGGCCTGCTTGGCCAGCTCGAGGAGGCGGGCGGTCTCGGCCGAGTCGAGGTTGGAGCCGAGGACCTCGGTCTCGCCCGGCTTGAGCTCCACCACCACCTCGGCCGGCGGCAGCACGATGTAGCAGTCGCGCCCGCGCAGCTCCACCGCCTCGGGCCCGAGGTGGGCCACGTCCACGCCCACCCGCGCCTCGGCGAAGACGATGGCCTTGCCCTGCGGCTTGGCCAGGGTGTGGCGCAGCCAGCCGGCCAGGTCGCCCCAGATGGAGTCGGCGGGCGTGGGCGCGGGCGAGAAGGAGACCTTCTTGTAGAGCGAGATCTGCAGCGCCTCGAGCCGGGCGATCTGGCGGATCTTCTCCACCACGGCGGGCGGGTCGGGCGGGACCGGTCGCGACGGCACCAGCAGGCGGCCCACCAGCGCGGCGCCCGCGCCGATGGCGAGGCCGAGGATCACGAGGGTTGCGAGGCGGCGCATGGGGTCAGCGTAGACCATCCGTCCCGGCACGGGGGGTCGGCGAGGCGCCACCCCTCGGCGGGTGCGGATCCGCCGCGTCGGCGCGGCTCGACCCTGCCGCCGACGGGTCATAGACTGCGGACGTGACCATCCTCCGCACCACGACCGACCCGCGCTGGATCGAGGCGGCGCTCGCCGACCTCGACGCCACGCTCGCCGACCACGCCCACTGCGAGAAGAAGGCGGTGGCCACCGCGGTGAAGCTGGTGGCCGACCACCCTGGCCGGCCCGGCATGGTGCGGGCCCTCGCCAAGCTGGCGCAGGAGGAGCTGCAGCACTTCCTCGCCATGGTGACCGAGGTGGAGCGGCGCGGGCGGGCGCTGCCGCCGGACCAGGGCGATCCCTACGTGCAGCAGCTGCTGCGCCTGGTGCGCGGCGGGCCGGCGCGCCTGGTGGACCAGCTGCTGGTGGGGGCCTTCATCGAGGCGCGCTCCTGCGAGCGGATGCGCCTGCTCGGCGAGCGGCTCCCCGAGGCGCGGCTGCGCGAGCTCTACCACCGGCTGGCGCAGAGCGAGGAGGGGCACGAGCGGCTCTTCGTGGACCTGGCGCTGGAGGTGGCGGCGGACGAGGGCGGGATCGGGGAGGCCGCGGCACGGGCGCGGCTCGAGGAGCTGGCAGCGGCGGAGGCGGCCATCGTGGCGGCCCTCCCGCTCCTGCCGCGGATGCACTGACCGCGGGGCGGTGGACCGCGGTCTCACCAGGGCGCGGGGGCGCCCGGGGAGGACGCGATGGACCGGGGCGAGTGGCTGAACAAGCTGGAGGCGCTGCACGTGCGGCGCCGCGACGGGGAGCGGCTCGGCGAGGCCGACCTGGCCTGGTACCGGGGCGCGCGCGGGGCGCTGCTGGCGGCGGCGGTGGACATCCAGGCGCGGGCGGCGTCGCTCGACGCGCCGCGGCGCGCCTCCATCCGCGTGGCCAGGCCGGTGCACGTGCTGCTGGAGTCCAACGGGTGGGCCGAGCCGACCTTCACGCTCGACCTCTCCACCGGCGGCTTCGCGGTGCTGCTGGAGGACCAGCCGCCCATGGCCGACCGGTTCCGCGCCACGCTGCTCCTGCCGGGCGGCGGGCCGGTGGGCACGCCGGTCCACGTGGTGGACACCCGGGCCAGCGGCGGGATGGTGCGGCTGGCCTTCGCCTTCTCGGATCCCACCGAGGCGCTGCGGGCGCGCGTCGAGGACGCCATGGTGGACGGCATCCTGGCCCAGCTGATCTTCTGGGAGGACGTGCTGGAGAAGGTCGAGGGCTAGCGCCGCCTGCCTAGCGGACGGGCCGTCCCTCCGCGTCCACCGGGTCGGGCGCCGGGAGGCCGGCCTCCGCGAGCTGGGGGAGCACCTTGGCGCGGTCGCCCACCAGCACCAGGGTGAGGGCGTCGAAGCCGAAGGTGCCGGCGCGGGCGGCGGCGTCGGCCTGCGCGTCGCTGGCGGCGTCGAGGGACCTCACCTCGTCGGACAGGAAGGTGGCCGGGCGGCCGGCCACCACCGCCGCGGTCATCTGCTGGGCCAGGCTGCGGGCCGTGGCGAGGGACTCGGCCACGCCGGAGCGCTCGGTCTCGCGGGCCTTGCCGGCCTCGCCCGCGCCCAGGCCGCCCCGCGTGAGCCCGTCCAGCTCGGCGCGGATCTCCTTGAGGGCGGCGCCGGTCACCTCGGTCTGCACCGAGGTGGAGATGACGAGCGTGGCCTGGCCCGACGCCTCGGGCAGGCGCGCGCCGGCGCCGTAGGTGTAGCCGTGCTTCTCGCGGAGGTTCTGGTTGAGCCGGCTGGTGAAGCTGCCGCCCAGGGCCGTGGTGGCGAGCTCGCGGGCCGCGCGGGGGGCGTCGGAGAGCGCCGGGAGCGGGGCGGCGGCCATCACCACCGTCTGGGGCGCGCCAGGGCGGTCCACCATGACGACGCGGCGGGCGGTGAGGGCGGCGAGGACGGGCGGCGGTGGCGGCGGGGGTGGCGAGGCCGGGTGCCAGCCACCGAACCGCTGCTCCAGCGCCGCCCGGAGCGCCGCCGGGTCGAAGTCGCCGGCCAGGACGAGGACGGCCCCCCTGGGGTGGAGGATGGCGGGCGCCAGCTTCAGGAGCCCGGCGCGGGTGATCCGGGCCGCCGTGGCCGTGAAGCCGTCCTCGGGGCGGCCGCGCGGGTCGTCCGCGCCGTAGAGCTGGGTGGAGAGGACCACCGGCGCCACCAGCCGCGGCTCCTGGGCGCGCGCCTCGAGGCGGGCCTTGAGGAGCGAGGCCTCGCGCTCGAAGTCCTCGGCGGAGAGCGTGGGGCGGAGCACCGCGTCGGCCAGGAGGTCGAGGGTCGGCAGGAGGTTGCGGGAGAGCCCCTGGACCGAGACGGTGAGGGCGCCGCGTCCGGCGCGCGGGGAGATCTGGCCGCCGAGGGCCGTGAGGGCCTCGGCGAACTGGGTGGCGCTGCGGTGCCCGGCACCGGAGACGAGGAGCTCGGCGAGGAGCGCCGTGGCGCCGGCCTGGTCAGGGGGGACGGCGCGCTCGGCGCCGGGGAACACCACGGCGCCGGCGAACAGCCCGGTGCCAGGCACCCGCTGGGCGCGCACCTCGACGCCGGAGGCGAGGCGCCAGGTCTCGGGGGTGGGCGGCGACAGCCTCGGGGCGGCCAGGTCGGGCGGGCGGGCGTCCGGGATGCCCTGGGACGCGGTGCCGGGCGTCGGGGAGGGACCTCCCATCGGCAGGATGCGGAGGTCGAACCGGCCGGCGCCCAGGGCGCGGGCCGCGTCGCGGACGCCGGTCCGGGTCACGGCGGCGCCGCGCGCCAGGTCCGCCGCGAAGCCGTCGGGCGTGCCCAGGTGGAAGCGGTACTCGTTGAGCTTGTCGGCGCGGCGCAGGAGGTCCTCCTGCACCTCGCGCAGCGCCACCTCGCGGCGGGCGCGGGCCCGGGAGAGCTCGGCCTCGGCCGGGCCGGACGTGGCCAGCTCGGCCAGGGTCGCCAGGACCTCCCGCTTCACCGCCTCCAGGTCGGTGCCGGGCACGGCGTTGACCTGGATGGTGAAGAGCGATCCGTGGAGGTTGGCGTCCAGGTCGGCCTCCACCGCCTCGGCCACCCGCCGCTCCAGCACCAGCTTCCGCGTCAGCCGCGAGGAGGGTCCCTCCGCCAGGATCCGCGCCAGGAGCTCCAGCTCGGCGGTGCCGGGCGCATAGGCCGCCGGCGCGTGCCAGGCCAGGAGCAGGCGCGGCAGCTCCACCTTGTCCACCACCACGCGCCGGACCTCGGTGTCGAGGCGGGCCGGCGGGGGCGCGGGCTGGGGCGAGAGCGGCCGGGACGGCAGGGCGCCGAACCAGCGCTCCACCAGCGGCTTCACGGCGGCCGGGTCGAAGTCGCCGGCGATGACCAGCGAGGCGTTGGAGGCCACGTAGTGGGTGTCGAAGAAGCCGACCACGTCCTTCAGCGAGGCCGCCTCCAGGTCCTCGTGGGAGCCGATGACGGGGTGGTGGTAGGGGTGGCCGGGCGGGTACATGACCTCCGGGATCAACAGATACGCCTTGCCGTACGGGGTGTTCTCGTAGCTCTGGCGGCGCTCGTTGCGCACCACCTGGCGCTGCAGGTCGAGCTTCTCCTGGGTCATGTTGGCGCCGAGCGCCTCGAGCCGGTCGGCGTCCAGCCAGAGCAGCGTGGGGAGGAGCTGCGCCGGCCCGGTGGAGAAGTAGTTGGTGCGGTCCTGCGAGGTGGAGGCGTTGTTGGAGCCGCCGCCCTGCTCCATGAGGACGTCGAACTGGTTCCCCGGGGCGCGCCTGGTCCCCATGAACATCAGGTGCTCGAAGAGGTGGGCGAAGCCCGTGCGCCCGGCCGCCTCGTCCTTGGAGCCCACGTCGAACCAGGTGTCGATGACGACCCGGGGCACGCGGTGGTCGGGCTGGAGGATGACGGCCAGGCCGTTGGGGAGGGCGTAGGACTCGATGGGGAGGGCACCGGGCGCCGGCGCGGCGGCGGCGGCGGTGCCTGGCACCGCGGCGGGCACCGCAGCGAGTGCAGCCAGGAGCAGGGCGACGGAAGGGCGGGGGAGGGTCATGGTGGAGTCTCCGGTCCTGCTCGGGGCGATGGTGCGCCGGGTCCCCAACCGGAGGGTCGGGCGGGCACTTCGTGACCAGCCGGGGCCCAGCAGGGTGTCGGACCGGGCTCCGGTCACCTTTCCGCGGCCGGGCCGTATACAGGGCCGAGCCATGCGCCGCCCCTTCGAGCCACCCGCCGCCCACCATGCCCGCCTGGCGCGCCGGGCCGCCGGCGGCGACCGGGCGGCGTTCGTGGAGCTGTACCGGGCCCTCTACCCCGCCGTCGCGCGCTACGTCGGGCGACGGGTCCGGGTCCCGGCTGACGCGGAGGACGTGGTGGCGCGGACCTTCCACCGCCTCCTGGAGGCGCTGCCCGCGCTGGACGCCGCCCGCGGCACGGTGCTGGGCTACGCGCTCGCCACGGCCCGGAACGCCGCCACCGACCTGGGCCGGGTGCCCGGCACCGCCGGACGGGTCGACGCGGTCGACGCCCTGGACGGCGAGCGCGGCGTCGCCGCCGGCGGGGGCGCGGACGCCCTGGAGCGGCTCGAGCGCGACGAGCGGCTGCGGGCGCTGGCGCGCGTCCTCGAGGCGCTCCCGGCCCCGACCCGCGAGCTCATCGAGCTGCGCTTCGGCGACGGGCTCAAGCACGCCGAGATCGCGGCGCTCCAGGGCGTCAGCGAGGCGGCGGTGAAGCAGCGGACCAGCCGGGCCCTCCGCGAGCTCCGCGCGGCCCTCACCGCGCTCGGAGCCGGCCCGGGACCCGAGGAGGTCACGTCATGAGCGGCGTGCTGGAAGACCTGCTGTCCCGGCTGCTCCGCCGTGGTGCGCGCTCCGCGGAGCCCTCGCCCGGCCACCGGGCGCGGCTGGAGCGAGACCTGCTCGCCCGCTTCGGCGAGCTTCACCCGAAGTCAGCAAAGGAGAGGTCCATGGGCGCATTCATCCTCTGGCGTGCGGCGGTGGTGGCGGGGCTCCTGGCGGCGGCCGGGGGCGCCAGCCGCGCCCCGGCGGACTACCAGGCCGAGATCGGCAAGCGGGTCACCGTGCTGAGCGACCAGCCGCTCCCGCCCGACCAGCTCCGCGCCGCGGTCCAGGCCGTGGAGACGGGCGGCTCGGCCCAGCAGGTCCGGGTCCGCGGCCTCAAGGCGGGCGACGGCCCGGTCCGGACCACCATCGAGCTCTACGGCCAGACGGCCGACATGGGCGACATCCCCGCCATCATGCGGCGCGCCGCGCCCGCGCTGGCGGCGCTGCCCATCACCGTCGAGCCCATCGAGCGGGCGGTCCAGGGTGAGCTCGGCGACAAGGTGAAGCACCTGGTCGGCCTGGATCGCCTCCCGCCCGACGAGCTGGCCAGGCTCATCGAGGCCGAGCTGCGCGAGGCCGACCCGAGCGCCCAGGTCGAGGTCAAGGTGGAGCAGGACGGCGACCGGCGCGAGGTGCGGGTGGAGGTGAGGAAGGAGCAGGAGGCGCCGAAGGAAGGGGCACCGGCCGCCCGGTAGCGGGCGCGGTGTCGGCGTCACGGCGGCCCGGCTCGCGTTCGCGGGCCGGGTCGCAGCGTCTTCCTCTTCGGCGGCGCAACCGGCTCAGTGGCCCCTGGTCCGGGGCTCCCGACCTTCAGGCGCGCCTCGTCCGATCACCCTCAGAAGGCGAAGCCCAGCTCGAGCCACCCCTCGGCCCGCTCGGTCCGGAGCGACACCACCTGCGCCACCGCCGCCTGCCCGGCGACCGGGTAGGCCGACCGCTCGAAGTGCATGAGGCCGTGGCGCACCTCGATCCGGGTGAACCGCCCTCCGATCCCCAGGGAGAGGCGCGGCCCGGCCGACCAGCGCAGGGAGGCCTCGGCCAGGCCGCCGAGCCCCCCGCTGGCGGTCATGGGCGTCGGGCCGCGGAAGTCGGCCCCCTGGGCCGGCGGGCCGATGCGAAGCCAGTGGCTGTCCGCGCCCTCCACCACGGTGAAGGGCATGACGGCGACCACGCCGGCCACCTCCAGCGCCGGTCCGAGGCGGAGCGCCCCGTCGGCCCCGAGCAGCGCCGAGGTCCAGGTCGTCTCGGCCGTGATGACCTTGACCGTGCCGGGGATGCCGGTGCCGCCGCAGATCTGCAGGTTTCCGGCGGTCTGGCGGCACCCCCAGGCCTCGACCGTCTCGCTGGCCCGGCGGAAGCCGGCCGCGAGCCCGAGCCGGCCGGCCGGCCCCTGGACGAGGTCGTAGCCCACCGCGGCCGCGAGCAGCCAGGCCCCTCCGCCGTGCTGCGCGCTGTCGGTGCTGGAGTAAGCGCCGGTGGTCCCGGGGATCGCGAAGTCCTCGTCGCGCAGGCTCCCGCCGCCGCGCGTGGCGAGGCCGAGGGTGGCCGTCGCGAAGACGCGGCCGGTGTGCGTGAGGCGGCCGGTGAGCTCCACCCCCGCGCCGGACGTGCCGTGGAAGTCGAGGGCCGAGACCCGCGTGGTGCCGCCTGCGTCGAACAGGTCGTAGCGGGTCCGGCCCGTCCCGGCCACGGCGCGCAGCCCGAGCTCGACGCGCCAGGCCGACGCCGCGGGGGCGCCCTGGGCGGGCGCCGGTGCCGGCCCCTGGCCCAGCGCCGGGGCGGGCGCGAGGGTGAGGAGCGCCGCCACGGCGAGGAGCGGGGCGGCGCCGGGCCTCATCGCACCGCGGCCAGGAGCGCGTCGTTCTCGGCGGGGGTGCCGACCGAGATGCGGATGCAGCCCTCCAGGCCCGCGTAGTGATCCTGCCGGCGGACCAGGATGCCCCTGGCGAGGAGCCGCTCCCAGGCGGCCTTGGCGTCCGGCGTCCGGACCAGCAGGTAGTTGGCCACCGACGGGTAGACGGTCCAGTCGGGACGGGCCCTGGGCAGCTCGGCGAGCAGGCGCGCGCGCTCGGCGCGGATCCGCTCCACCAGCCCCTGCACGTAGCCGGGCCGCTCCAGCGCCGCGAGGAGGATGACGCTGGTGTGGGCCGGGATGCAGAAGGGCGGCACGAGGGCGCGCACCACCGCGGCGACGCGCGGCGAGCCGAGCAGGTAGCCGGAGCGGATGCCGCCCAGGCACCAGGACTTGGAGAAGGTGCGCAGGATGGCGACCTGCGGGTTGTCGCGCGCCAGCGGTCGCGCGTCGGTGCCGGCGAAGGCGTGGTAGGCCTCGTCGACCACCAGCAGCCAGCCGGTGGCGCGGGCCTTCTCCGCCAGGCGGACCACGTCGCCCGAGGCGAAGAGCGCGCCGGTGGGGGCGTGCGGGTTGGGCAGGAAGAGGACGCCCGGCGGGCCGTCCATCGCCGCGAGCAGCGCCTCGAGCGGCAGCGTGAAGCCGGGCCCCAGGGGCACCGCGCGGTAGGGCGTCCCGGCCGCCACCGCCGAGCCCTTGTAGTAGGGGAAGGCCGGCGCGGTATCGAGCACCGTGTTGGCGGCCTGCGAGAGCGCCATGCAGAGGAGGTTGGACCCGGGCGAGAGGACGATGCCGGCCTCGGGCCAGTCCTCGTGGCGCGCCAGGGCGGCGCGCACGTCCTCGGCGTGGAGCTCGGGGTAGCGGTTCCAGTGGAGCGCGGCGAGCCGCTCCAGGGCGCGCGCCTTCACCTCCTGCGGGAGGTCCTCCGGGCTCTCGTTCTGGTCCAGCTTGATGGTGGCGTCGACCTTGGCGTACGGGTAGTCGGCGACCTTGGCGAGGTGGGGCTTGAAGGGGTCCACGGCGCGGCAGGGTAGCAGGGTGTCCGCCGGCGGGCCAACCCGACCGCCCGTCGCGGGATCCCGACAACCGGCCTCGTAACCCCCCGTGATCAGGTGCCCCGGGAGTTGGCAGGCCGGTTGCTCTTGGCAGTCCCCGGGTGGCCGACGATGCGGCCCCGGACAACGCAGGACACGGAGAACGCCATGACGACCTCTTCCTCGAAGCCCCAGAACAAGCTCTTCGCCCTCATCGGCGCCGGCGTCGGCCTCGCCGCCTTCCTCGCCATCGCCCTCCTCCCCGCCATCCTCTACGGCGGCTACGCCGGCCTGCTCCTCGCCGGCGGCATCGTGGGCACCCCGGTCCAGCCGACCTTCGTGGTCCGCGCCCTCATCGTCTTCGGCATGGTCCTCGGCGTCACCGGCATCGCCTCCCTCTTCGCCGTCGTCGGCGCCATGGCCGGCGTCGCGGTCGGCGCCCTCACCGGCGTCGCCGCCCCGAAGCAGGCCGCCTCCGCCTCCAAGGCCTAGCCCGCCGAAGTCCGACCGACGCCAACGTCCGTCACCCACCGCCCCGGGACCTCACGGTCTCGGGGCGGACGTGTCTCCGGGGCCGTCCGCGCCGCTGGCTAGATGGCCCGCCCCACGGCCGCCTCGGCCGTGGCCACCAGCGACGCCACGGCCGTGTCGAGCGTCCGCGCCCGCGCCGCCGCCGAGGGCGCCAGGTCGGGGGCCACCTCCACCACGTCGCCACCGGCCAGGTCGAACTCGGCACCGAGCCGCCGAACCAGCGTGAGCACCGTGTCGAGCTCGATCCCGTCCGGCTCCGGCGTGCCGGTGCCGGGCGCCCAGGCCGGATCCAGGCCGTCCACGTCGTTGGAGAAGTAGACCGACCGGACCCCGGCCTCCCGGCAGAGGGCCAGCACGCGGTCCACCGCCGCGGCGGGGGCGCGGCGCACCTCGTCGGCCCAGAGCTGCCGCACGTCGAGCGTCGACTCCCAGTGCGCCCTGGTCCGGCCGGAGGCGCGGATGCCCACCTGCACCAGCCGCCCGCCGCGGCCGAGGAGGTCGTTGGCGTGGAAGGACCAGGTGCCGAAGCAGATCCGGATGCCGAGCCGCTCGGGCAGGAGGTCGGTGTGGGCGTCGATCTGGACGATGCCGAGCCCGGGCCGGTGCGGCGCCAGGGCCGCCACCGCGGGCCAGGCGCAGGAGTGGTCGCCGCCGAGGATCAGCGGCCTGGCGGCGGGGTTCTCCGCCAGCACCGCCGACAGGGCGTGCTCGGCGATGGAGAGCGGCGAGACCGGCAGGGTCGCGGCGAGCTCCGCCGGGGTCGCGGGGTAGAGCGCCCGCCGGCAGGCCGCCAGCTGCGCCGGCGAGAGCGACTCGTCGTGGAGCAGCTGCGGCACGCAGAAGACGTCGCCCAGGTCGAGGAGGCCCGCCGCGCGGGCCCGACCGAACCAGCCCGGATCCTGGTCGGCCAGCCGGGCGCGGATGGCCGCGGGGGCCTGGTTGGCGCCGCGGCGGAAGCCGGCGCCGGTGTCGCTGGGGATGCCCAGCAGCACGGCGCGGGCGGTGGCCACACCCGCCAGGGTCTCGCGCCAGCGCGCCGTGACCTCGGTGCCCGGCACCGCGTCGCCGAGCCCGAGCAGGCGGCGCACCAGCCGCTCGCGCTCGGCCAGGCCGGTGGAGACGAGGTGGATGCCCCCCCCGGGCGGGCGGAGGAGCAGCGCGAGGCGGTCGGTGAGGGTCACGGGGCCAGCCTAGCGCGCCGCCGGAGCCCCCGCACCCCTAGCCCTTCCACCCCCGCACGAACTCCACCAGCGTCCGCACCGCGTACCCCGTCCCGCCCTTGGCCACGTACCCGCGCTCCTTCGGCGAGTGGGAGGGTCCGGCGATGTCGAGGTGGGCCCAGGGGGTCCCCTTCACGAACTTCTGGAGGAAGAGGGCCGCGCTCATGGCGCCGCCCATCCGGTCGCCGGCGTTCTTCATGTCGGCCCGGTCGGACTTGAGGTTCTCCTTGAGCGAGTCGCAGAGCGGCAGCCGCCAGGCCTCCTCGCCGGCGCGCGCGGCGGCGGCGAGGAGCCCGTCCACCACCGGCCCGTCGGGCCCCATGGCGCCGGCGGTGGTCCAGCCGAGGGCCACCATGCAGGCGCCGGTGAGCGTGGCCACGTCGACCAGGGCGGCCGGCCGCCAGGTCTTGGCCGCCCAGGCCAGCACGTCGCCCAGCACCAGCCGCCCCTCGGCGTCCGTGTTGGTGATCTCCACCGTCTGGCCGTCGAAGGCGGTGAGCACGTCGGACGGTTTGTAGGCCCGCCCGCCCGGCATGTTCTCGCAGGCGCCGAAGACGGCGTGCACCGGGAAGTCCGGGGCCAGGCCGGCGATCACCTGCATGGCCCCCACCACGGCGGCGCTGCCGGCCATGTCGGTGTTCATGGTGATCATCGAGTCGCTCGGCTTGAGGGAGAGGCCGCCGGAGTCGAAGGTGATGGCCTTGCCCACCAGCACCACCGGCTTCCGCTTCCGCGCCGCCGCCCCCTTCGGCACGTAGGAGAGCGTCACCAGCCGCGCCGGCTCGGCCGAGCCGCGCGTCACGCCGAGGAACATGCCCATCTTGAGCGCGGCGATCTGCCGGGGGCCCAGCACCGCGGCCTGCAGCCCGGCCCGCTTCCCGGCCGCCACCGCGGCGTCGGCCAGGATGGACGGCGTGCACTCGGCGGGGCCGAGGTTGACCAGGTCGCGGGCCCAGGCCACGGCCCCCGCCAGGGACTCGCCCAGCGCGACCGCCGCCTTCAGCTCGGCCCCCCGCGCCGCGGCGCCCGGCACCGCCACGATCACGCCGGTGAGGCCGGGCTCCTTCTTCTCGCTGCGGTACCGCTCGAACCGGTAGGCGCCGAGGAGCGCCCCCTCCACCGCCGCGCGCGCCGCCCCGGCCAGGTCGCCGCCGGAGAGCGCCACCACCAGCCGCCCGCCCTTCACGCCGCGGGCCGCCTTGCCCACCGCCATCCGGAGCGCCTCGTGGGCCTCCACCGGCGGCCCCCCCGCCCCGCCGGCACCCGGGACCGCCCGCGGCCCCAGCCCCAGCAGCGTCACCCGCTCCGCCTTCACCTTCCCCAGCGTCGGCAGCGAGAGCGCCTCCCCCGCCTTGCCGGCGAACGCCTCCGCGCGCGCCGCGCGCAGCAGGTGCCCGTCGAGCGCGGCGTCGAGGGCGGCCACGGGGCCGGCCGCCTTCCCGGCCAGGTCCTCCTCGTGGACGGGGAGGCACAGCAGCCGCGCCTCGAGGGAGAGCGCGTCCGCGCCCGAGATGGTGACCGTCTTCGCCATGGTGTGGGACCTCCGGTGGAGCCGGAGGTGTAGCCAAGGCCCGCGGCCCCGTCCAGCCTACTTGGCAGCCTCGATCCGGCGCACGGCCTCGCCCGCCTCGGCGGCGCCGCACACCGGCTTCGACTCGATGAGCACGCCGAAGAGGCCGCGCTTCTCGATCTTCTCGGCGGCCCGCTCCTTGAGCCGGGGCAGGGCGCGCCGGTCGCCGAGGTCGCCGAGGCCCCGCGCCGCCGCCTTGCGCACGTCGCAGTCGGCGTCGCCCAGCAGCGCCTGGTAGCCGCCCAGCACGTCCACGTCCACCGCCGGGCCGATCTCGCGGGCCACCGCCAGCGCCCGGAGCTTCACCAGGGTGCCGCCGTGGGCGATGGCGCCGTTGAGCCCGGGCCCGGCCTCGCGCCCGGCGCGCACCAGCAGGCGCGCCGCCCGGTCGGCCAGCGGCTTGTCGCGGGTGAGGAGGCCGGCCAGGTGCTCGAGCGAGGCGGCGTCGAGCGCCTGCCCGCCGGCCTGGGCGCGGCTCCAGGCGTCGAGGGCGCGGGTGGCGTCGCCCTCGTCGTGCCAGGCGTGGCCGAGCAGGCGGTCCAGCTCGCCGTCCCCGGGCCGCTGCGTGGCGAGCCGCTCCAGGATGGCGCGGGCATCCCGGGCGCGGCCGTCGGTGAGGGCGGTGCGGGCGGCCGTCAGCTCGCTCGCCGCGGTGGGGCCGGTGGGGGCGGCCGGCGCGGCGGCCAGGGGCGAGGGCGCCTGCACCGAGCCGATCACCCAGAGGAGGGCGATGCCGACCAGCAGCGCCAGCACGCCGACCAGGGTCACCAGGCGGGCGCGGTGGCGGCGCGCCTCGGCCGGCGCGGGCGCGGCGGCGGTGGTGGCGGGCGGTGTCAGCTCCGGCAGCACCGGCGCCGGCCCGGCGCCCGGCCGCAGCGAGGGGCGCGGCAGGGCCGGCCCGGGGGAGGGCACCGGCGCGCCCAGCCGCACCGTGCCGCTCACCGTGGGGCGCGGCGGCGAGGCGGGGAAGGTGCCCGAGGGCGTGGAGACCGGCGGCTGGAAGGCCGGTCCCAGCGCCGCGCCCAGGTCGGCCTTCAGGTCGCCGGCGCTCTGGTAGCGGGCCGCCGCGTCCTTCTGGCAGGCGCGCTCCACCGCCGCCACCAGCCCCGGCCAGGCGCCCAGGTCGGGGCGCGGGTCGGTGATGGGCGGCACCGGCCGCGTGGCCTGCATCATCAGCAGGGCCCGCGGCTCGTCGGCCTTGAAGGGGTGGCGGCCGGTGAGCATGCGGAAGGCGATGAGCCCCACCGTGTAGAGGTCGGCGCGCCCGTCCACCGCCGAGCCGGTGGCCTGCTCCGGCGAGAGGTACTCCGGCGTGCCCACCACCATGCCGGCCTGGGTGGCGCTGTCGGAGTGCGGGTCGGCCATCTTGGCGATGCCGAAGTCGAGGATCTTCACCACCTCGCGGCCGCCCGGGCTCCTCGCCAGGAAGACGTTCTCCGGCTTCAGGTCGCGGTGCACCACGCCGCGGGCGTGGGCGGCCTCCAGGCCGGCGCAGACCTGCCAGAGGACGGGCACCGCCTCCTCGGGCGGCAGGAAGGCCTCGCGCCGCAGCCGGTCGAAGAGGCTCTCGCCGAAGAGCAGCTCCATGGCGAGGAAGAGCCAGCCCTCCGGCGTGCGGCCGAAGTCGGTGACGCGCACGATGTTGTCGTGCTCCAGCGACGCGGCGATCTCGGCCTCGCGCCGGAAGCGCTCCACCAGCTCGGCCGAGGCGGAGAGGTCGGGGCGCAGCACCTTGAGCGCCACGTCCTTGCGCATGTAGACGTGGCGCCCGCGGAAGACCGCGCCCATCCCGCCGGTGGCGAGGTGCTCCTCGATGAGGTAGCGCCCGTCGAGCGTGGTGCCGACGAGCGAGGCCGGGTCGAAGACGGGGAGCGTGGCGGTCGGGTCCGGCACGGGGCGGGCATTCTAGCCCGGGAGGGGCTCCGGCCCAGCATGCGCGGCGGCGCACGGGCTCGAAAGGGCTCCTCCCGACGGACGCTGTGTCCGGTTCGGACCTACTCGGCCGGCCGCTTCCCGTGGCGCGCCGTGACCACGGTGTGGATCCCGCCGCGGACCGCGAAGTCGCCCACCACCTCGACCCAGCGCGGCGCGATGGCCTTCACCAGGTCGTCGCAGATGCGGTTGGTGACGGCCTCGTGGAAGGTCCCCTCGTCGCGGAAGCTCCAGAGGTAGAGCTTCAGGCTCTTCAGCTCCACGCAGCGCTTGTTCGGGACGTAGCGCACCCGGATGGTGGCGAAGTCCGGCTGCCCCGTCATCGGGCAGACGCAGGTGAACTCCGGGCAGTCCATCTCGATGAGGAAGGGACGCCCCGGCTTGGGGTTGGGGAAGGTCTCCAGCGAGCGGGAGGGCGTGGACGGCATGCGGATGAACCTCGATGACGGGACAAAGGCTGGAAAGCCCAGGGCAAGCCCTGGACTGGTGCTGACAGGATTCCCGATCGGTGGGCTGTAAGAACGACAGGGCCGGTGCCCGGCACCGGCCCAACCCCCTGTAACGCCATCGGTCGGGCCGAGGCAAGGAGATTGCTAAGGAGAGAGGGAGAAGACGGACGACACGGAGGACGACATGACCAAGACGACGCGCCGCTCGAACAGCAAGCTCTCCCGCTCCCGCGCCATGGCCGTGACCGTGGGTGACCTCATCTCGGCCGCCTACGAGGCCGCGCCCGGCGCCGGGGTGCAGAAGCTCGAGCGGGCCATGAAGCTGCTCACGTCCTCCCCGCTGGCGCGCCACCTCCACCCGCACGTGGAGTTCGTCCGCTAAAGACCTCCCCACGCCGGGCCACCCACGCGCCGCTCCCCCGGCCGCCCCTCCCTGCGGTCGTTGGCGCGAGGCCCGGTCCCTCCGCGAGACCCCGGCCGCCCGTCCTGGGCGGGACCGGGGTTTCGCATTCAGGAGGCCCCTCAGGCCTTCTGCGCCACCTCGGTCCCGTCGGCCCCGGCCGCCCGGCGCCCCTTCCAGAACTGCCGCGGCGCCATGGCCACGCCGACCAGCAGGAGCTGCGAGCCGCAGAAGAGGGTCAGCGCCCAGAAGGCCTTGTCCATGAAGCCGTAGGAGTGGAGCCCCACGCCCAGCATGTTGACGCCGAACCAGGAGAGGGCGGTGATGATGTTGCCGCCGATGGCCATGGCCATGATGCCGCGCTCGCGGGCGTAGCCGCCCCAGCGGGCGTGCAGGATCACGGCGTTCCAGAGCACGATGAGCAGCGCGCCGTTCTCCTTGGGATCCCAGCCCCAGAACCGGCCCCAGGACTGGTCGGCCCAGATGCCGCCCAGCACGGTGCCGATGAAGCTGAAGAAGAGGGCGAAGCAGACGATCCCGTAGGTCATGGCCAGCAGCATCTTGCTGGTGGCCGGGTCGAGGCTGGGGGCGAGGTGCTGCCGCAGCGCCCAGCCGATGGCCAGCGCGCCGGCCAGGAAGGTGCCGGAGTAGCCGATGGTGATGGTGAGGACGTGGGTGCCGAGCCAGAAGTTGGAGTCGAGCACCGCCCGCATCATCTCCATGGTGTCGCCGTCGCCGGTCAGGTGGTGGGCCACGATGAGCGAGGCGAAGCCGGTCAGCGAGGCCACCAGGGTGGCGAAGCCCTTGCGGTACATCCACTCCAGCACCAGCCCCAGCACCACCACGCCCCAGCCCACGAAGACCGCCGAGGAGTAGAGGTTGGTCACCGGCGGCCGGCCCTGCAGGACGATGCGGTAGGCGAGGCCGGCGGTGTGCACCACCACGCCCGCCGCCAGCAGCGCCCAGGCCATCTCGCGGAAGGGGATGGCCTTCATCCCCCAGCCCTCGGGGGCCAGCCCGATCAGCCAGGTCACGAAGATGAGGAGCGCCGCCAGGATGTAGATGAACATCCCGATGTAGAACGGCTCGGTGCGGTTGAAGACCAGCTCGTGGTCGGCGGTGGAGAGGGCGTCGGGCAGCGCGAGGAAGGCCTGGCCGCGCAGCGCCTCGGTGGCGCCGTTGAAGGCGGCGGCGTCGCGGCCGGACCAGCCGAGGCCCATGCGCGCCATGGCCACCAGGGCGGGGTCCGGGCGACCGGCGGCGCGCTGCAGCGCCTCGCCGGAGTTGCGCCAGGCGTCGCGCGGGGCGCCGGGGGGCGGCGGGAGGATGCGGAAGGCGGCCAGCTGGCGCAGCGACTCGAGGCGCTGCGCGCGGCCGCCGTCGGCGGCGCCCAGCTCGGCGGCCAGCGGCACGCCCTCGATCTGCGCCGTGTTCTTCACCTTGTAGTAGAGGAAGAGCCGGTCGTAGAGGTTGGCCACCGCGCCCTGGAACGGGCTGCGCTGCTTCGGGTCCACCATCTGCGCCTGCTGCCCCTGCTTCTCGATGGCGTCGATGTGCGGGAGGATCGAGGCGAAGGAGTAGTAGCGGTCCGAGGACTGCTTCTCGCCGAGGAGGCCGAGCACCTCGGGGTTGTTGATGACGAAGACCTTCATCTGGTCCGCCACCTGCGGCCGGAAGAGCATCTCGCCCATCCACTCCGCGGCGCTGATGGTGCGCCCCTCGTGGCGGAAGCTCTGCTGCCCGCGGATCATCAGCAGCGTGTTGCGGGCCACCGAGTCGAGCGGCTTGACGCGCCCGCCCTCGAGGACGGGCAGGCGGGCGAAGGCGTCGAGGTCGAAGCCCTCGACCTTGGAGGGCGGGACCGCGGCCAGCGCGACGGCGGCCAGGGCGGCCACCCCGGCCACCCACGGCAGGTGCTTGGCGAGCTTCATGTGGCTGCCTCCGCGGCGGTGGCGATCCGCCGCTTGTTCACGGCCTTCCGCAGGCCGATGCCGAAGTGGATGATGAGCCCGATGCCCACCAGCACGGTGGAGATGTAGGGCAGGAGCCAGCCCGGGTTCTCCACCACCTGCAGGATGGAGAGCGTGTCGCCCTTGCCGAAGCTGGCCTGGTAGAAGGCCTTGCCGGCGTAGCGGAGCGGCTGGTTCATGAAGATCAGCACCTCGCGGTCCTCGCCGCGGGTGGGGTCCCGGAGCTGCACCAGGCTGGAGAAGTTCTTGGGGATGTCGGTGCCCGGGTAGACGTCGTGCTTGAAGTCCTTGAGCGTCAGCGAGTACGGCAGGTACCAGCGCCGCGGGCGCATCTCCATGCGCCAGGTGCGCCCCTCGTGCGTGAAGGACTGGGGCGCGCCCAGCACCGTCGAGACCAGCCAGGTGCCGTAGCTGCGGCCGCCCGCCACCGGCTCCACCAGCGCGCTGGTGGCGTTCTGGTCGTCGTCGCGGCTCACCGCGGGCAGCTCGACGATCTTGACGTTGACGCCCACGCCGGCGCTGGCCGGGGAGGGCGGGTCGGTGTCGCCGCGCCCGGAGAGGGCCGCGTTGCGGAAGAACCTCTTCACCTTGAGGGTCACCGGGGTGCCGGGCAGGGGGATCTCGTCGGCCCGGGCCAGCAGCTTGTCGGGCACGCTGTAGACCTCGTCCTTGGCCGGATCGGTCACGTCGATCAGCGCCAGCTCGTGGTCGCGCGAGCTCTCCACCCAGTTGGTGGTCTGCCCCTCCTCGAAGATCAGGCGGGTGTCGATCTGGTAGACGCCGGTGATGAACTCGCCGACGAAGAGCAGGATCAGGCCGGCGTGGACGATCCAGATGCCGGACTTCTTCCAGGAGAGCTCCAGCCGGCGCACCTGCGCCGCCGCCAGGTTCACCATCAGGACCGCGCCCACCAGGGCGCCGCCCGGGAAGACCGGCACCGAGAGGTGGCTCTTCGGCAGGTCGTACCAGACCAGCCAGCGGCGCATGTAGATCTCGACGGCGCCCCAGGTGCCCAGGTTCACCTGGGCCAGGGTGCAGCCGATCACCAGCACCATCAGCGCCAGCAGGCAGACGATGGTCAGCTTGAGGGACGTGACGACGTCCCAGGCCTTGTTCACGAGGGAGTTATTCAAGGCGCAGGCTCTCCATGAGGCGCATGAAGTCGGGGCGGGCCGAGGCCACGGCCTCGGCGTCGCCGGTCAGCTTGACGAACCAGGTCGAGCCGGCGGCCTCGAAGAGGCCGGCCACCACCCGGCTCCGCTTCTCGCCGTCGCTGGTGAAGTCGTAGACCGAGAGGGTGCCGGCCTTGCTCTTCACCGCGGTCCGCGCCTTGCCGAGGGCGGCGTCGTCGATGGGCGGGAGGCCGATCTGGTTGCGCCAGCGGTTGACGTTCTGGAGCTCGCCGCCGGCCGGGCCGGGCAGCACCACCACCGAGGCGTCGATGCGCCCCTGCACCGGCGGCTTGAAGGTGGCGTAGCGCATGCCGCCCTCGCGCTTGTCGCTCCAGCCCTTGGGCAGGGCCCAGGCGAGCTTGGCGCCCGGGGCGGGGGGCGCCTCCACGTCGCCGGCCATGCCCGGGGGCATCCCGCCGGGCATGCCGCCGCCGGGCGGCATCATGGGGTTGCCGCCGGGCATGCCGGCCATGGGGCCGAGGGCGCGGGGCGCGGGCTCGGCCCCCTTCGGCACGGTGAAGTGGGTGACCTGCTCGCGCTGGCAGGCGGAGGCGACGAGGCCGGCCACCAGGAGGGCCGGGTACACGAATGGGCGTGAAGGCACGCCCGTTGTTAAGGCGAAAGCGGGTCGGCCGCAACCCTCGCGGGCCGTCCCGGTGAGGGGATGGAAAACCGCTGCGGTTCCGGTGGCTTGAGTGGTGCCCGGGCCCTGCGTCCGGAGCACTCCGCGTGCAGCCGCCGCTACCGGCCGAAGGAGTCGATGAGGGCCAGGGCCAGCAGCACCAGCGCCTCGCCGGTGATGAACCCGGACGCGAGGGGCGTGTTGTAGATGTCCTCGGTGCGGGGGCTGAGCCGCTTCCAGAGGTCGGCGACGATGCCGCCCATCACCATGGGCACCACCGCGAAGCCCGGGATGAGCATGCCGAGGCCGACGGCGGTGGGCGAGGGGACGTAGCGGCCGAGGCGGGGCGAGGCCTCCAGCAGCGTCAGGATCACGCCGAGGACGATGGCCAGCCCCAGCGCAGCGAGCGCGCTCGGCGCCAGCGCCCCGAAGCCCTGCGAGAGCAGCTCGGCGAAGCCGGCCCACTTCACGCTGATGGGCGAGGTGAGGCCGCCCTCGCCGCCCACCCCGTAGCGGTTCCGCAGCGCCGGGTAGGCGATGGCCACCGCCAGCGCGCCCACCGGCACGCCGATCAGCTGCAGCCAGGTGAGGTTGCGGTTGGTGGAGCCGACGATCTTGCCGGCCCGGTAGTCCTGCATGAGGTGCTCGCCGTTGGCCGCCACCGCGCCGCTCATGCCCGAGCCGATCATGTTGATGGGCACGTGGCCCGGCGCCAGCACCGCGAAGACCGCCTGCATCACGTTGGCCATGGCGCTGATGGGCGCCCAGTTGGTCTCGCCGAGCACGCGGATGCCCACCAGCATGAGCACCACGGAGAGCCCCACCGAGACCAAGGTGAGCCAGATGGGGAAGCCGAGGGAGAGGTACTGCACGGCGGCCAGCGCCACGGTGCAGGCCACCACGCCCCAGATCACCCAGCGCATGGGGAAGTCGCCGCCGTCGGCCGCCTCCTTCCCGGTCAGGCCGGAGAAGGTCTTGGCGATGACCTTCCACTTCAGCACCAGCGCCGCCAGGCCGCCCGCCACCATGAGCCCGGTGGCCGGCCACATGATCCAGCGCTGCAGCACGGCGTTGAAGGTGAGGCTCGGCACCAGGCCGCGGGCGAAGAGCGGCTCGGGGGCGACGACCCACGCCAGCACCATGCCGAGCCCCATCGACAGCGTCACCCGCAGGCCGATGAGCAGGCCGGCGCCCACCGAGAGGACCCCCACCTCCGAGCCGAGGCGCAGCGCCTCGGCGTGCCTCGAGATCCAGGTGAAGGACACCGTCTCGGGCAGCCAGCCGAAGGCCTGGCGCAGCGCCACGAAGCCGGCCGAGATGGCCCCGCCGATCCCCAGCGCCGCCACCCGGGGCCCGGCCTGCTTCGGCCCCTCGTCGAGCACCAGCAGCGTCTCCCCGGCCGCCGTGCCGTCGGCGAAGGTCAGGTTCTCCTGGTCGATGTAGTGCTTGCGCAGCGGCACGGCCAGCAGCACGCCGAGCATGCCGGAGGGGGCCAGCCAGAAGAAGATCTGCAGCGCCGAGAGGTGCAGGTCCATCAGGCCGCGGGCGTTGAGCATGTCGATGGCGGCCAGCACCACCGCCATGAAGCCCACCCCGGAGGCGGCGGCCGTGCCGGCCGTCTGGACCAGGTTCACCTCGTGCCGCGTGCCGCGCAGCCGGGTGACCCAGCCGACCAGGGAGATGACGATGAAGCCCAGGAAGGCGCTCACCACCGACATGTTCGGGCCGTAGCCGATGCGCAGCACCACCGCCGGCTCGGCGGCGCCCATGAGGGCGGCCACGCAGACGGCGACGACGACGGCGCGCACGGTGAGCTCGCGGTGGGGCGCGGCCGGGGCCGGCGCGGCGGTGGGGGCGCGGGAGGGAGAGGTCGACATGGAGCGGCACTGTAGCGGTCCCCCGTTCGGCTGGCCATGACGCGCCGCGCCCCCGCCGGCCGCGCCACCTGGGCTGGGCCGCCATGACCCGGCCTCCCGATTGCACTGCCAGTGCGGCGATCCGTCACGCCGGGGACCGGGACCTGTCCCTGGGCCAGGCGGCAGGAGCCGCGACAGCCCGGGGGGGCGTCATGTTCGGGAACAGGTACCTGGAGCGAGGCAAGGCGGTGGTGGCGGCGACGGCGTGCGCCTGGCGCTGCCCATGCTGGGACTGCCGGGCCGCCCGGCGCCGGCTCCTGCGGCTCGCCGCCATCGGCGCGCTGCTCTTCCTCGGCACGGGCGGGGCGGCCTGGGAGCTGTCGCGGTGGGCGCTGCGCGCCTCGCCGCAGCACGCCGGGGCGCTGGTGGAGCGGCCGGGGGCGGGCCTGGCCGAGGACGCGCCGCGCGCCGGCTGAGCCGGGCGCCGCCTGCCGCGCCCGCCGCGGCACCCCGGCGCGGGGCACGGGACCGCAGCCCCAAGCCGGGCACTTGCAGCACCAACCAACTCGCTAGGCTGGCGCCATGGGGGGGATGATCGGAGCGGGTGGCGGGCCGGCCGCGCCGGCCGGCGCCGTGGCGCGGCGGGCGCCGCCGCGCCGCGGGGGGACCCGCGCCCTCCTCTCCGGCGTGGTGGCGCTCCTCGCCTTCGTCGGCGCCACGGTGGCCATCCTGGCGCTGGCGCTGGCGACGGGCCGCCTGGGGCGCTGAGGGGCGGCCGGGTCCGCCGCGCGCTCCCGCCGGCCGCTGGCCCGTTCGCGCTGCCGCTCGCGGGGCATGCCTCCCGGCCGCAGCCCCGTCGGAGCGCCCTCGCCCCCGCGGCCCCGCGCTAGCGTGAGCCCATGCACCTCCGCATTTGGTGGGTGGCCGTCGCGCTGGCGCTCCTCGCACCGGCGGCGCCGGCTCCGTGCCAGGAGCCGCGCCAGGAGCCGGCCGACGCCGCCGCGCCACCGCCGGGCGATCCGGCCGACGTGGCGCTGTGGCGGCGCGGGCAGCAGGTGGGCGAGGCGGTGGTGGCCGGGCGGGCCGAGGCGGGGCGGCTCCAGCAGCGGACCAAGGGCGAGCGGCTGGCGGAGCGGCTGGCCGAGGCGGCGGCGGCGCCCGGGGCGCCGGCCGGGCTCCCCGCGCTGCGCGAGCGGCTCCTCGCCGGCTGGCAGCGCAGCTGGGACGTGACCACGCGCCCCTGGCCGGTCGATCCCACCCGAGTCTGCTGGTACGCCATGCTGGCGTTCGACTCGGCGCTGCGCGTCCCGGGCCGGGCCGGCCGCGCCGAGGCCGGGCCGGCGCGCGCCGAGCTGGAGCGCTGCGTGCAGCGGGCCGGCGCGGCGATCCAGGCGCTGGAGGCGGCCAACCGCGAGCTGGCCGGTGCCGCCGACGCGGCGGCGAGGGCGCTGGCGCGGCCGCCCCCCGCGGAGGGCGGCTGAGCGTGGCGGCCCCCCTCGGGCCGGGGCGCCGGCTCCTCTCCGGCGTGGTGGCCATCGCGGCCCTGGCGGGCGGGAGCGTCCTGGCCATCTCCCTCGCCACCCGCGAAGCCGGCCCGCCGCCGCGCCGCGTCGCGGCGCCGGCCGAGGCGGCCGCCCCGGCGCCGCCCCCCGCGCCCCCCGAGATCGGCATCGCCGCGGCCCCGGCCTCCACCGCCCCGCCGGCCGGCCTCCTCGGCCAGGGCGTCCCGGTGGAGGTGGTGCGCGAGGCGCCGCCGGCCCCGCCGCCCGCCGGCAGCTGGGAGGCGGTGCCGCTCTCGCCGCGCCCCGCCGGCCTCGGCCCCATGGGCGCCGCCCTGGGGCGCGAGCTGAACGACCTGCAGCCGGCGCTGTCGGCCTGCTTCGACGAGGAGGTGCAGGCGCGCCACGGGGCGGCGCCGGTGACGCGCACCGCCGAGGCGGCGCCGGACGACGTCGGGGTCACCGTGCTGGTGCTGGAGCTGGAGGCGGGCGGCGGGACGGTGCGGGTGGTGGACGCGCCGGTCGAGTCCCGCGGCGGCGCCAGCGACGGGCTCATCGCCTGCGCCCAGCGCGTGCTCCGCGGCAAGGTCTTCGAGGCGCCGGTGGGGCCGAGGCAGGGCGGGCGGCACCGGGTGCTCTTCCCCTTGAGCCCATGAACAAGGGCGGCGCCCTCGCGGACGCCGCCCGGTCGCTTCAGGCCGTCGCCGCGGCTACGGCACGACGAGGCTGGTCCGCATCATCTCGCTGTCCTCGTGCGAGTTGATGTGGCAGTGCCAGACGTACGGGCCGGAGGTGACCGGCTCGTAGATCCAGGGGGCGCTGCAGCCGGCCGGCTGGCCGGCCAGGCCGGTGCACTGCTCCAGCGGGACGGCGCCCGCGGTGCCGGGCGCGTTGGCCACGCCGGCGGCGTTCCAGCCGGCGTCCCACTTCGCCACGATGGTCAGCACCTCGCCCGGGTAGGCGATGGAGGCGTCCTTCCACCCGCCGTCGAAGGCGGTCGCCGGGATGGGCGTGGGCGCGCCGGTCAGGTAGGTGAAGACGCCGGCCACGTTGGCGGTGACGTCGGGGACCACCTGCATCTCCAGGCCCGGGGCGGTGCCCGGCTGGCAGTTGGTGGCGCCGCAGAGCGCCCGCTTGTAGGCGCCCACGTTGAACTTCTGCCGCTCCACCCGCTGGTGCTTCACCAGGTGCGGGTGCATGGGGTGGGCGTCCACGGTCAGGTTGACGATCTTCCAGATCTCCGTCTGGCCCTGCCGCGGCGTCTCGGTGACCCGGTACTCGAAGGGCACGCCGTTGATCTGCATGCCGAGCGGCATGAGCGTGGTGCCGTCGAGGCGCTCGTTCAGGTACATCTGGCGCACCGCCGAGACGCAGGGCTGGACCCCGCCGTTGAGGGCGCACATGGGCAGCAACCGGAGATCCACGTAGCCCGGGTCGGCGGTGAGCGGGATGGCCACGCAGCCCTGGGTGGCGGGCACGGTGGGCCAGGTGAGGCCGGCGGCGGTGCAGGTCGGCACGCCCGGGGCGGCGGCGCTGGCCGGCTGCACGTCGAAGCGCATCACCACGTTCATCTCGGCGTAGGGGCTGGCCGCCACGAAGGGCGTCAGGCCGGCCGGGAAGGGGGCCGCGGCCGAGTTGGTCATGAAGACCGAGCGGGCCAGGCCCGGGGTGGGCTTGCCGGGGAGCGCGCCGAAGTTGACCAGGATCTCGTACCGCTCACCCGGGCACATGGTGAGGGTCTTGACCGCCTGCAGCGGCACGGCGAGGTAGCCCTGGTCGTTGGCGATGACCGTGAAGGCCACGTTGTTGTTGGGCCGGGCGCCGGGCGCCGGCAGGGTGGTGCTGAAGCCGAGGGTCCAGCAGCGCGAGTCGGAGCCGTCCACCAGGCGGATGCGGTACCAGCCCGGCTCGGCGGTCTTCTTCGGCCAGAGCACGCCGTTCACCACCACGTGGTCGCCGAAGTACTCCGGCACCCAGGTCGGGTGGACCTGCGGGTTGACGCCGTTGGTGACCGGGGTCGCGCCCACCGCGGGCGGCGGCGCCAGCGGGACCGGCTGGCCGAGCCCGTTGGAGAAGTTGATGCTGCCGTCGTCGTTGAAGGAGCGGTCCTGGAGGGCCAGGAAGAGGTCGTACTTGGGGATGGTGAGGGCGTCGCGCGGCTCGGTGACCGGATCGAGCCAGGTGTAGCCGCAGGGGTTCGGGTTGGCCGGGGTGGCCGCCACCTGGCAGACGCCGCCGATGACGGCGCCGTGCTTGGCGGGATCCTTCACCGGGAAGAAGCCGGCCGGGCCGGCGATGACGTTGTGGTGGGTCTTGCCGAGGGTGTGGTCGTGGAACCAGATGGTCGCCTCGTCATTGACCATCGGGTAGGCGTAGGTGTCGTACATCCACGACGAGGCGCTGGCGAAGAGCGAGGGCGCCGGGCTGCCGCCGGGCCGGAAGAGCGGCCCCATGTTCGGGCCCTCGAAGGCCGGGCTGAGGAACCACGGGGTGGCGCTGTAGTAGCTGCCGGTGCGGACGTTGCCGAACCACTTCTCGGCGAAGCCGTCGGTGGAGGGCGGGATCTCGCCGCCGTGGAGGTGGGTCACCCAGGAGTTGTCGGGCTGCTGCGGGCTGCCGAACTCGTTCACCTTCTCGGTGGAGAGCGGGTTGGCGAGGTTGCGGAAGCCGGGCGGCTCGGAGACCGGGTCGATCTTGGCCTTCACGCCCATGAAGGTGCGGTCGATGGCGCAGGGCCAGTCGGCGGCCTCGGGGTGCGGGCAGAAGAGGTGGTTGTTGGGGAACTCGTTGATCCACTTCACCACCACCGGGCGCCCCTTGGTGGCGCGCACGCTGATGGAGGGCCAGGTGGCCACGTAGTCGTTGGGCGACCACTCGGGCCGGGTGGCGGGCGGGAGCATGGTGAGGACGCCGGCCAGCGGCGCGGTGACCGGGACGTTCTTCTGGCCCACGCCCCAGATCGGCGTGAAGAGCGGCGCGCCGGCGGGGATGATCCCGCCCGGGCAGTAGGCGGCGGCGAAGACCGGGTCGAGCTCCGCCGGGCAGGTGCAGCCCAGGGCGGTGGTGCAGACCAGGCCGGTCCACTGCATGCCGTTCGGGACCGGCACGCCCAGCGGGTTCACCTTGAGCGGATCGGGGAAGAGGCCGGTGCCCACCGGGCCGGCCACGGCCGTGGCGAGCTGCTGGAAGCCCCAGGCCTCGTGGACCGCCAGCTCGTAGTAGTCGGCGCCGGGCAGCTTGGTGGTGTCGGGGGTGTAGTCGGGCGGGTTGAGCACCTCCCAGACGAACTTGGGCGTGGGGATGGCCGGGGCCACCACCACGGAGTTCGGGACGATGGGCTGCAGGACCTTGTAGGGCACCAGGGCGCCGCAGCTGCGCCAGCCGCCGGCCGACTGGTTCGGGAAGCCGGAGAGCCCCGGCTCGCAGGCGAAGGACTTCGCGGAGGCGAGCGTGCAGCCGGGCACGCCCCACGGATTGGCGACCGGGTCCACCACGCACTGGCCCGGGTACGGGTAGTTGACCTGCTGCGCCGGGCCGACCGGGCCGAGCGGGTTCTGCGGCGGGAACGGCAGCTGCGCCGAGGCGCTGGCGGCGAACAGCAGGGCCGCCAGGCTGCCGAGCAGCCTGGACTGGATCGCGGACACGAGCTCTCCCCTTCCACCGGCCATCCCCATGGCCGGCCCTCGCTGCGTGCCGGGGTCGTGGAGCGGCGACGCACCCGGGACCGCCGCGGACGCTCCCCGCGCCGCGGTGGACCCGGGGAGCGTCGGTCCGGGCGGCCCGCGGAGAAACACTTCACGGTGGGTGTGGCAGGCGCGTCGCGCCGCTGCCGCACAAACCGCCCTCGCGGCGCCCAGGTGCGCACCTCGCCGCAGGCGCGCCGGGGACCGGTCCAGGTGGGGTGAACACGGACGGAGTGGCCCCGAGGATCCGTGGCGTCCTGACGCCGAACGGAGCGCACGTCAGCGCGGCAGCTCGAGCCGGAGCGCCGCCCCGGCCTCCAGCCGGGCCGGACCGGCGCCGTGGCGCGCCTCGGCGACGAGGGCCAGCGCCAGCGGCCGATCGTTCACCGCCGCCACCACCCGCGCCAGGTCCAGCCGGCCGGCGGCGAAGCCGGTGAGCCCGCCCGCCCCGCCGGCGCGGAGCTGCCCGCCGGCCCGCGCGGTGAGGCCGGCGCGCCACAGCCCGTCGGCCGACTCGGCCAGCAGGTCGACGGCGGCGGCGCTGAAGGGGACGAGCCGGTGCTCCGGCGCGGCGCCGCGCGCCAGGGCGAGCGCGTAGGCCACCTCCGGCCCGACGGCGGCGCGGCGCAGCGGTCCGAGGTGGCGGGCCACGTCGAGGAGCAGCGTGGTGCGCACCGGCTCCACCTCCAGCGTCCCGCCGCGCGCCCAGCGCAGGCCGCCGGCCGAGACGGCCAGGCCGACGTCGAAGGGGAAGGGGAGGCGCACCGGCCGCGGCCCGGGCAGGAGCACGAAGGGCGCCGGCAGCCGCCGCACGAAGACGCCGCGCCAGGCCACCGCCTCGCCGCGCTCCAGCCGCCCGCCTGCCCAGCGGGCCTCGCCGTCGAGCACCGCCTGGTCGCGCAGCCAGTCCGGCGCGCCGCCGGCCCGCGTCGTGTCCCCGCGCCAGCGCCAGGCCAGCGCGGTGGCGGCGCCGCCGTCCGCGGCCGGGCCGGCGGCGAGCGACAGGGCGTTGCCCGGGTCGAAGCAGGTGGCGAAGGGGCGGCCGGCCGCGTCCTCGGCGAGGCAGGGGTCACCCGCCGCGAGGGCGAGGGCGCCGAGGAGGGCGGCCAGGGGGGTCACGGCAGGGCGGGATCGGGGGTCGGGGTGGGAGCAGGGGTCGGGTCGGGGGTCGGGGTCGGAGTCGGGGTCGGAGTCGGAGTCGAGGTCATGGTCGGAGTCGCCATCGCCCTCGGCACCGGCGCGCCGATGCTCACCCTGAGCTGCACCGATCCCTCGGCGGTCCACCCCGTCGGCCAGTCCGGCACGTCGTCGCGCCTGCCCGCGCGCAGCGCCAGCACTGCCGAGACCGGCTGGTCGTTCACCGAGAAGACGATCCGCTCCAGCTCGGCGCGCGCCACGTGGCGCCAGCGGTGGGAGGGGAGGGGGGGCGGCGGCGCGGCGTCGCCGGCCAGCACCGCCTCGCTGCCGAGCTGGCCGCGCAGGTGGGTCAGGCCGTCGGCGTCGAGGGCGGCGTCCCCCTCCAGCACGGCCGCCACGGTCCAGTCGGAGCCGGCGTGGCCCGAGACCTTCTCGGTGCCGCCGCCGAGGCGCAGCCGCAGGTAGCCGGCCAGGTCCTGGGTGCGCCACAGGTCGAGCGTCACCGCGGCGGCGATGGGGGCGCTCCGCTCGTACCGGGCGCCGCTCCGGGTGCGCAGCGTCTCGAAGCGCAGCCCCTCGGCCCAGAGGCCGGCGTGGAGCGGCAGGTCGATGCGGCGCGGCTCGCCCACGAAGGTGGTGAGCCAGAGGAGCGGCCGCGGGTAGGCGCGGGCCAGGTCCACGGTGAGGCCGGTCAGCTCGGCGGCGCGACCGTCCACCGAGGCCCAGCCGTCCAGGGCCCGCAGCCGCGCCAGCGCCGGGGCGCCGGCCCAGGTGAACGGGAGGTCGTAGCGCGCGCCGGAGGTGGCCACCGCCTGCGGCTGCCAGGGCTGGGCGCCGGCGGCGAACCCGCCGCCCACCCAGGCGCGCCGGCCGAGGTCGAAGGCCACCTGCGAGAGCCGCTGCCGCTCGTCGCGGCGGTAGCCGGGGGGCGCCTCGGCGAGGGCCGGCACCAGGGTCCAGCCGGCCACCTCGGCCTCCCGGATGGCGGGGGTGGCGCAGGCGCCGGCGCGCTCCAGCGGGCCGGCCGGGCGCCCGTCGGCGTCGAGCACCGCGTCGGGGGCCACCAGGCAGCGGCGCGCCCCCTCGTCGCACTGGGCGCGGAAGGCGCCGGAGGGGCCGTAGAGGCAGCGGGCCGGCCGGTCGAGGGAAAGCGACGGGGCGCCGTGCGGCGCCAGGCCCGAGGGGATCCCGGTGGGGGCCGCGGGCGCGGCCTGGGTGAGCGTGATGGCCGCGAGGGCGGCGGCGAGCGTGGTGGTCATGGCGGCGGTCCTCCGGAGGGGAGGAGGCCGGGCGCCGGCCGCCGTGTGACACGGGCCCCTCCCCGGCGCGGATCTTCCCTCCCGGCCGGTGCCCGCCGCGGCCGGGACGTCGGGCTGCCGCCCGGGGGCGGGTCCGGCGCGCCTCCGCCGGCCCGGGGCCGGGGCGAAAAGGGCGGAGCCCCACCCGCCTCGCGGCGGATGGGGCTCCGGGTGCGGCGGGGAGGCGGCTAGCGCAGGACGGCCTTGAGGGCCTCGCCGGTGCGGAAGCGCTTCTCCTTCTCGACCTCCTTGGGATCGACCTCGACGGCCTTCTCGTCGGGGGTGATCTTGAAGAGGGGCTGGCCCTTCTGGACGATGGTCCCGTCGCCGCCCTGGATGACCACCTTGTCGATGGTGCCCGCGAACGGCGCGCGCACCGTGTTGAACATCTTCATCACCTCGATGATGTAGAGCGGCTGGCCCTTGTCGAAGTGCATGCCCTCGGCGACGAAGCGCGGGCGGCCGGGGGCCTCCTGCCCGTAGTACATGCCGCCGGAGATGGCCACGATCTCGTCGGCCTTGGTGGTGGGCGGCGGGACCAGCACCTTCTTCATGCGGGCCTGCAGGTCGGGGTCGTTGAGGTGGGCCGGGATGGTCACCTCCAGGCTCTCCTCGACCTTGAAGTCGTAGAACTTCACGTTGGCCGCGATCATGAAGAGCAGGCCGAGCAGCTCGTTGCCGGCCTCGTAGCCGGCGTGGGCGGCGCGGATGCGGCCCCAGGTCTCGGCGTCGTAGCCGCCCTGCGGGGCCTCGTTCTTCAGGATCTCGGCGAGCTTGAAGAACTCCTCGCGATCGAGGCCGAAGGTGGCGCGCAGGTCCTTGTAGAAGCGGATGGCCTTCTGGAGCAGCTCGTTGTCGTGCTCCCAGATGACCTCGGCGGCCGGGGCCTTCGGGTCCCACGACATGTTGAGGTACTCGTAGGTGTCGTTGAGCACGCCCAGCGGGTTGCGCAGCCAGACCAGCTTGCCGCCCTCCAGCTTGTGGTTCTTCCGGTTGAGGGAGAGCCAGCCGGCGAAGAGGTGCGGGTCGTCGAGGAGCCGCTCGATGGGCCGGGCCAGCAGGGTGGCCTTGCGGTCCAGCACCTCGGCGGTGGCCTTGGCCAGCGCCGCGTCGTCGGCGGCCACGGCGGCGGCCTTCTTCAGGTAGTGCTTCTTCATCTCCTGGAAGGCGAAGCCGACGTCGAGCTTGTTGGCCTCGTCCTTGAGCTGGCCCACCAGCGTCAGGTACGGCACCACGAAGCGGGTGGTGGGCTTGGCCATCACGTTCTGGCCGATGAACCAGTTGACCAGGCCGTAGTGGAACTCGAGGTTGGTGGCGACGTTGATGCCGCGCAGGCTGGTCTTGCCGAGCACGGTGGAGAGGTGCTCGTAGGAGGCCAGGCGGTCGTCGCCCCTGGTGAGGAGGAGCGCGATGTTGGAGTCGTAGGCGCCCGCCACCCGGTACCGCATGAACATGCCGGTGTCGGGGTTGACCAGGCTGATGCCCTGGTCGTCGCGGATCTCGCCCTCGATGGGCTTCGACCAGAAGCGGATCACGCCGCCGGCGTGGGGCGAGAGCGAGGCGTCGGTGGCGTTGAGGCGGGCCTCGGCGGAGGCGCCGAAGCGGGGCACGCGGGTGGGCTTGGGCAGGCGCTTCTTGTGCTGCGCCAGCAGCGCCATGGCCTCGACCAGGGACTCGACCACGAAGAAGTCGTTCGGGTCCTTGGGGTTGGTGAACTTGAGGCTGTAGCAGAGCTCGGTGACCCGGTGCTCCACCTGGATGCGGGTGTTCACCTCCATGAAGTAGTAGCGGTCCCGGTCGACGATGCACTCGAAGGTCGAGGCCGAGTCGAGGCCGACGGCCTGGCCGAAGCGGGCCGCGTCGTCCTCCATCCGCTTGAGGATGTCGAGGTCGACCTTGAGGGCCTCCGCCTCCGCCTTCTTGCCGGCCTTGGTGGCCGCCTCGATGGCGCTCTTGAGGCTCTCCTGCGTCACCGAGATCTCGAGGAGCTTCTGCTCGTGCATCTGCAGGGAGCAGTCGCGGCCGCCCAACGCCACGCACCACTCGCCGTTGCCGATGAGCTGGATCTCGTTGTGCCGGGTCTGCTCGATGTTGAGCTCGATGAGGACGTTCTTGTTGTCGCCGACGCCGGTGGCCTTGACCTCGTTGAGCACCTCGCGGGTCATGGCCGGCGCCTCGGCGGCCGCCTCCTTGACCTGCTGCTCGGTGGCGTTCTTCACCGTCAGCAGGGGGGCGCCGAGGATGCGCTGGCCCTTGCCGCCGCCGCCGCCGATGGCCTTGAGGCGCACCCGGCTCTGCGGGTACTTGCGGAACATGTCCTCGACTTCCTTGCGGACCTGGTCCCCCAGTTCGTCGATGGTGAAGAGGTCCTGCCCCTTGGCGTAGACGCCGAAGAGGATCTGGTCGGCCAGCTCCTCCAGGGAGACCTTCTCGTCGAGCCACTTCTTGTCGAGGGTCAGGCCGCGGGCCTCGATGACCGCCAGCAGCTGCTTGCGGGTGGGGAACTTCGAGACCAGGGTGCGGGCGGTGACGTTGTTGACGCCCGGCGTGGTGGAGACGCCCACCTCCAGCGCGGTGCGCTTGGCCTCGTCCTTCTTGCCGGCGCGGGCCTGGGTCACCGAGTTGGGGCCGAGGAACTTGAGGCCGGCCTTCTCGACGGTGGCCACGAACTCCTCGTCCTCGGCCATGAAGCCGTAGCCGGCGAACACCGAGTCGTACCCGTTGTCCTTGGCGATCTGGACGATCTGGTTCATGCGCTCGACGCGCTCCTCCTTGGAGGCGCCGGTGTAGTCCGGGACGCGGTGCACCCGCCGGTTGTCGGAGAGCTGGCGGAGCTCGGGCGCGAGGGCGTTCGGGTAGACGATGGAGTCCTTCTCGGAGAGGAGGATGCCGTAGTGGGTGATCCCCATCTCCTCGAAGACGTCCATGGCCTCCTTGCGGATGGGGCCGCGGCAGACGATGAGGGGCTTCAGCTCCGTGCAGGCGAAGGAGCGCACCCACTCGGACGCGGCGTTGCCGAGCCGGCGGTCACGGTGGATGAGGGGGTTGTGCTTGTACCAGTCGAGGGTGGCGGCCATCGGTCGCTGTCTCCAGTCTGGATTCGTGTCGGCTTCGTGAAAGGCGGAAGGGGCCGCGGCCTAGTGGAACTCGCGCTGCGGGCCGGCCATGGGAGACGGCTTGTAGTGGCGCAGCAGGAAGGCCATGTTCTCGCCCAGCACCTTGCGCAGGTCGGTGGGCATGACCAGCGAGGAGATCGACCCGAGCGCCAGGCCCTCCTTCGGGTTCATGAGCTCCTTCTCGTAGCGCTGGTTGAGGCCGGTCTCCTGGGTCTTGAGCCAGGCCAGCGCCTCCTTCTCGGCGTCGCGCTTGGCCTCGGTGCCCTCCATGCCGGCGGCGGTGCGGGAGGCGGTGCCCTTCTTGACCATGTCGGCGGCGGTGGCGCGGATCTTCTTGAGCTCGTCCTTGTAGACGAACTCCTTGCCGGCCGGCCCCATCACCGCCAGGCGGGTGGTGGGGAGCGCCAGCACCAGGTCGGCGCCGGTCGGGTAGTTGTTGTAGCTGGCGTAGGCGCCGCCGAAGGCGTTGCGCAGGATGAGGAGGATGCGGGGGGTGCGCACGTCGACGATGGCGTCGAGCATGCTGCGGCCGGCCTGCACGATGCCGCGCGACTCCTGCTCCTTGCCGGGGAGGAAGCCGGTGGTGTCCTCCATGAAGATGATGGGGATGTTGTAGAGGTTGCAGAAGCGCACGAACCTGGCGATCTTGAGCGCGGTGTCGCAGTCGATCTGGCCGGAGCCGACCGCCGAGTTGTTGGCCACGAAGCCCACCACGTGGCCGCCCAGGCGGCCGAAGGCGGTGACCGCCTCGCGGGCGCGCTCCGGCTGGACCTCGAAGTAGTCGCCGTAGTCGCAGACCTGCTGGATGATGATCGACACGTCGAAGGGCGTGTTGAAGCCCGACGGGCCGTTGAAGGCCTTCTTGAGGAGGGTGTTGATCTCCCAGGTCTTGCGGTCGATGGGGTCGCTGGTGGGCTGGAAGGGCGCCGCCACCCCGTTGTTGTCCGGGATGTAGCTGAGCAGGCGCACCGACTGGCGCAGCGCGGCCAGCTCGTCGGCCACGGTGAGGTCCACCACGCCCGAGGCGCCGTGCACCTTGGGGCCGCCCAGGTCGTCGGGGGAGATGTCCTCGCCGAGCACCGACTTGACCACGCCGGGGCCGGTCAGGCCGAAGAAGGTGTCGGCCGGCTGGATCACGAAGGAGCCCTGGCGCGGCAGGTAGGAGCCGCCGCCGGCGTTGAAGCCGAACATGCACATGATGGAGGGCACCACGCCGCTGATCTTGCGGAGCGCGGTGAAGGCCTCGGCGTAGCCGTCGAGGCCGCCCACGCCGGCCGGGACGTAGGCGCCGGCCGAGTCGTTCATGCCGATGAGGGGCATGCCCTTCTCGCCGGCCATGCGGAAGAGGCGGGCCAGCTTGTCGCCGTTGGTGGCGTCCATCGAGCCGGCGCGCACCGTGAAGTCGTGGCCGTAGACCGCCACGTCGCGGCCGTTGATGTCGAGGACGGCCGTCACCAGCGAGGCGCCGTCCAGGTTCTTGCCCCAGTTCTGGTAGAGGACGTTGGGCTGCTTGGGCGAGAGCACCCGCAGGCGCTCCCAGACCGTCATGCGCTTCTTGAAGTGCTGCTTCTCGATCTGGTCGATCGAGACCGACTTGATGGGGCGCTGGATGAGGTCGTACCCCTCCTTCATCGCCTCCTCGTACGGCCCCGTGGCGCGCGCGATCTCACCGGGGATGTTGAACTCGACCTTCTCTGGCGGATCGAGCGGGTTCGTCAGGGTCGGTCGGATGGCCTTCGTGGTCATGCGCGCGTACCTCGGATGATGAGGATGGGGGGAAGACCCCGGCGTGTGGCCGATGGGGGCCCGGAATCCTACAGGGACCGCCATTGGGAGCAAGCGCTTACGCGGGAGAAATGGCCGTCGTCGTGGAGCCATCAGGTCTTGATGGCCTGCGTCATGCGGCCACGACCCGCGCGAGGCGCCACCGGCGCTTCGCGGTGCGGTGCAGCGAACGGTCGGTCCGCGTGGCCCGCGGCGCGGCGTGGAGAAACTCGACGGGTGCCCGGGGCGCGATCAGGGCACGCAGGCGATGGCGCTGCACCCGGGCCCCGGCGTGCCGCCGTCGAAGCCCAGCGTCTCGCAGGTGCCGAACACGGCGTCCACCATCAGCGCGTCGAAGGCGCCCGTGACGCGGGTGCCGCCCGGCAGCGTCACGTCGAGGTGCCCGGCGACGTGGTGGGCGTCGCTCCGGGTGATGGTCACGGAGGCGGTGATGGCCTCCCAGAAGCCGGCGCTGTCGCAGGTCGCATCCGTGGTCCACGCCGAGGCCCGCAGGCCGCCCGTGGTGTCGTCGCGGAGCACGTAGGTGCCCGGACCGATGGCGCCGCCGGGCTGGTAGGTCCAGAGCTGCGCGAAGATCCCGCCCGCCCCCTGCCGGTAGTCGCAGAGGAAGCTGCCCGGGTACGACTCGGGGAGGCCGCCGTCCAGGTACAGGTTGAGGACCGCCACCGGGCCGGTGACCGTGAAGTGGGTGCAGGTCTCGGAGGCTGGCCGGGCGGCTCGCGCGCTGGCGAGCTGGAACGCCGACTGGTCGGGAAGGACCCCCGCGACCGGCTGCGAGGGCGCGGAGCCCGACGACCCGCAGGCGACGGCGAGGCAGGCCAGGAGCACGGCGAGCGAGGCACGGATCATCCGGGTGTTCCTCCGGGGCGGCAGGCTACATCGGACGCGACTTCACTCTTCGTCCTTTGTTCACGGTACGGCAAGGACTGGCGCCTCTCAGGATTCCCACCACCAACTGGTTCACGGAGGGTAGGATTCGGCCGGTTCCCGCTCCGCTCGAGGTGACACGTGATTGACCGCCCCCTGGCCTGCTTCCGCCCGGCGCCACAGCCCGGTGCGCGCCGGTGCTCCGCGGCGCTGCTCGCCGCGGTCGTGCTCCTCGCCGGCGGCTGCGGCGGAGGCGAAGGGGGCGGTGGCAGCGGGCCGTCCCTGGTCATCGATCCCTCCACCATCCGGGGCGAGGTCATGGAGACCGGCACGCTCCCGTCGCACACGATCAGCGGGATGGTCGCTGGAGACGTGGCGGCCCTGGCCGGCAAGACCATCTACGTCGTCATCGAGGATCCCGACGCCCTGGTGAAGACCAGCAGCCTCTCCTACCAGGACCCGGATCGCTTCTGGCTGTCCCTGACCCTCCGCCCCTTCCCGACGCCGGGGCACCTCCAGGGCGTGCTGCGGATCACGGCCTCGCTCGATCCGCAGGGCAGGCAGCCCCTGGCCGGCACGCCCTTCGAGGTCCCCTACGACGTGACGGTCCTGGGCGGGCTCCAGCTCGACGCCACCACGCTGGCGGTGGACGCGGTCTTCGGGGACGCCCCCACGCGATCCATCAAGGCGACGCTCGCCGAGACCACCACCTCCTGGGTGGCGACCGTGGTCACGCCCTACGTCCCCAACGTCCCGCGGAGCCTCAAGGTCGAGCAGCAGCCCGATGGCACCATGACCATCACCCTGTTCCCGATGGCGCCCGGCACCTACACGGAGCAGCTCCGCGTGGCCTCCACGGTCAGGCATGCGGGGACGACCTACCAGTTCTCGCGGGAGATCCCCGTCACCTATACCGTCGCACCCAACGACGCGATCCTCGCCGTGGTCTACCCGGCGCGGGCCGACGTGACCCGCACCCAGGGCGACCGCCTCGGTTCCGCCGTCGGGTACCGGGTGGTCACCAACACCGGCGTGACCTCGAGCTGGCACGGGCAGGAGTACCTCTCCAGCCCGCCGGCCGCGAGCGGCACCGGGCAGGTGAACAACTGGCTGTACTATTCGCCGAGCCCCACGGTGTACACCTGCTTCACCACCGGCGGCGTCACCGAGTGCCTTCCAGCAGGGAGCTACGCCGCCCGGGTGCACCACGTCCTCCTCAAGAACGGGGTCGTCGTGGGCGACATCTACTTCCCGGTCGACCTGACCATCGTTCCCTGAGGTCCGGACCGCCAGCCGGGCCGGGCCCGCGCGCCCCGGCCTTCGAGGAAACCCGGGTAGAATGCCCCACCCGCACGCCGGGTCCCGGGAGGCGCTCCGTGGCACCAGGTCGATGGCGAGGGGCGCTCGCATCGGAAGCAGGCGTCGAAGGAGCAACGGGATGATTCCAGGCGCGCTGAGGAGCACGTGGGCAGAGCACCCCTGGCTTGCCGGTTTCGAGGGGTTGCTGGCGCTCGTCGCGGCGCTCGAGGTGATCCTCGTCGCGCACGTCCTGCTCGGGTGGCTCATCGGTCTCGTCGGCCACAACCCCGAGGCGTTCCGCCAGGTGCGCCTGGTCTTCATGACCGGCGCCGACGCGGCCTTCGGCGCGACGCTGGTCGCCCTGGCGGGGCTCCTGCCGCTGGGGGCCCTCCTGGCGCTCGTCGGGGGCGCCGGGTGGACGCGGGCCCACCTCGCCGGCGCGGCCACGCTCGCCTTCTCGCAAGCGACCTACGGTGGCCTCGTCGCGGCGGGCTTCGCCGTCGGCTGGGTCGTCGTCAACGCCCGCCTGCTCGGAGGCGGGATCATCCCGCGCTGAGGGGCGGCGCCGCTCCCGGATCCGCGTCAGCCCACGCCGCCGCCGGCCACCGCCCCCGCGTCCCGCGCCTCCCGCGACCGCGCGAAGAGCTCCTTCATGACCTCCTCGAGCGGCGGGTCCTCCACCGTGAGGTCGGCCACCGGGAGGGCCGAGAGCAGGCGCGAGACGGCGCCGGCCACCTCGTCGGCCTTCACCTGGAGGGTGGCGCCGGCGGCGTCGCTGGCGATCACGGCGCCGAAGCGCCCCAGCGCCGCCGCGTCCGGTGCGCCGCCGCCGTTGCCGCCGCCGAAGCGGAGCACGATGCGCTTGTCGGGCCTGATCTGCAGGGAGAGGGCGCGCAGGTCGCCGTCGTAGAGGAGGCGCCCCTTGTCGATCACCACCACGCGGGGGCAGAGCGCCACCACGTCCTCCATGTAGTGGCTGGTGAGGAGCACGGTGGCGTCGAAGCGCTCGTTGTAGGCCTTCACGAAGGCGCGCACCGTGGCCTGCATGCCCACGTCGAGGCCGATGGTCGGCTCGTCGAGGAAGAGCACCCGGGGCCGGTGCAGCAGCGCCGCCGCCAGCTCGCACTTCATGCGCTCGCCGAGGGAGAGCTGGCGGGTCGGCTTCTGCGTGAGGTCGCCCAGTTCGAGGAGCCGCGACAGCTCGGAGACCGTCTCCTCGAACTCCGCCTTCGGGATGTCGTAGATGGCCCGGTTGAGGGCGAAGGTCTCGGCCGGCGGCAGGTCCCAGAGCAGCTGCTGCTTCTGCCCCATCACCAGCGTGATGGCCTTGAGGAAGGCCGGGTCGCGGCGGCGCGGCTCGTGGCCGGCCACCGTGACCTCGCCGGCGGTGGGGTGGAGCAGGCCGGAGAGGATCTTGAGGGTGGTGGTCTTGCCGGCGCCGTTGGGGCCGAGGAAGCCGACCCGCTCGCCGGGGGCCACCGAGAAGGAGAGGCCGTCGACGGCGCGGACCGTCTCCCAGTGGCGCTTCACCAGCGCCTTCAGGGCCGCCTTGAGGCCGGGCGGGCGCTTGTGGACGCGGTAGTGCTTGGCGAGGTCGCGGACGTCGATCACGGCCCGGGAACCTACGGCCGGGCCGGCCCGGGGGCAACACCGCGGTGGGCCCCGCCGGCCCGGTGCCTTGGCCGCGGGCTGGCCCCTGCACGCGGCGTGTGGCAAGAGGGTGGCTCCTGTACGGGGAGGTGGAGATGGCCGTGGCGCGCGCAGCGGGGCGGATGGCGTGGGTGCTGGTGGCGGCGCTGGCGGCCTGCGGCGGCGGGGGCGGCGGGACCGTCACCCCGCCCGGCCCGACCTGCGGCAACGGCGCGCTGGAGGCCGGCGAGGCCTGCGACGACGGCAACCTCCGCCCGGGCGATGGTTGCTCGGCCACCTGCCAGGTCGAGCCGGGGGCACCGGCGGTGGTGACCTGCCGGACGCTGGCCGCCCTCCCCTCGGCCGCCTGCCAGGCCACCGCCGGCGGCGCCGGCCTGCTCGTCACCGGGACGGTCCTGGTGCCGGGCACCGTCTACCGGGGCGGCCAGGTGCGGGTGGACGCCGCCGGGGAGATCGCCTGCGTGGGCTGCGACTGCGAGGCCGGCGCGGCCGGCGCGGCCCGGGTGACCTGCCCGGGCGGCGTGATCTCGCCCGGCCTCGTCAACCTGCGCGACCACCTCACCTACACCCAGAGCGCCCCCTTCACCGACGGCGGCGAGCGCTGGGAGCACCGCCACGAGTGGCGCCTGGGGCTGAACGGCCACCAGCGCATCCAGGCCCAGGGCAGCGCCAGCGCCGACCAGGTGCGCTGGGGCGAGCTGCGCCAGCTCCTCGGCGGCGCCACCGCCATCGCCGGCGCGGGCGGCCAGCCCGGCCTCCTGCGCAACCTCGACGTGGCGGGGCTCGACGAGGGGCTGGGGGCCGCGCCCCTGCACCTCGACGCCTTCCCCCTGGGCGACTCGGGCGGCACGCTCCTTTCCAGTGGGTGCGGGTACCCAGCCTACGCCTCCCCGGCCGAGTGGGCGGCGGCGCCGGGGGCCGTCCTCGGCGTGGGGGAGGGGAGCTCGGCGGCGGCGCACAACGAGCTCACCTGCACCGCCGGCACCGGCGCCCCCGGCGGCGCCGACCTCACCGGCCCGCGGGTGCTCCTCGCCAAGACGGTGGGGGCCGGCGCGGCCGACCTGGCCCGGCTGGCCGCCACCGGCACCGCCCTGGTCTGGTCGCCGCGCTCCAACGTGGCGCTCTACGGCGACACCGCGCCGGTGGTCGCCGCGGCCCGCCTGGGCGTCCAGGTGGCGCTCGCCACCGACTGGCTCGTCACCGGCTCCTCCACGATGCAGCGCGAGCTGGCCTGCGCCGACCAGTGGAACGGGGAGCGGCTGGGCGGCTTCTTCTCCGACGAGCAGCTCTGGCTCATGGCCACCCGCAACGCCGCCGACGCGGCCGGCCTGCTCGGCCGGATCGGGCTGCTGGCGCCGGGCCGCGCCGGCGACCTCCTGATCGTGGACGGGCGGTCCCGGACGCCGCACCGCGCGGTGCTCGAGGCCGGGCCGGGCGCGGTGGCGCTGGTGGTGCGCGGCGGCAAGGCGCTCACCGGCGACGCGGCGCTGGTGGCGGCGCTGCGCCCGGCCGCCGCCTGCGACGCGGTGGAGGTCTGCGGCGTCCAGAAGCGGCTCTGCCTGGCGGACGAGGTGGGCCTCACCTTCCCCGCCCTGGGGGCCGCGGCCGGCGCCGCGCCGCAGGCCTTCGCCTGCGGCGTGCCGACCGGCGAGCCGACCTGCGTGCCTCGCCGCCCCGCCGCGGTGGCCGGCTCGACCATCTTCACCGGGGAGCGCAGCCCGGTCGACCGGGACGGCGACGGCCTCCCCGACGGGCAGGACGACTGCCCCACCGTCTTCAACCCGGTGCGCCCCATGGACGGCGGCGCCCAGGCCGACGCCGACGGCGACGGGGTCGGGGACGCCTGCGATCCCTGCCCCCTCGACGCCGACACCACGACCTGCGCCCCGGTGGACCCGAACGACCTCGACGGCGACGGGATCACCGCCGCCGTCGACAACTGCCCGGACGTG
>WBZM01000160.1_pt2 | contig 93986 bp, 101 predicted proteins | sample 5204271 | NCBI WGS metagenome assembly WBZM01 (sample SAMN12344346, study PRJNA552823) | activated sludge metagenome | biome: Activated sludge suspended growth; feature: Nitrification reactor; material: Wastewater; isolation source: activated sludge from nitrification reactor of wastewater...
CATGGCTGGTATGAAATATTTAGTGCTACGAGTTACCGCTGCGTTAACCTCTGAGTGATCGGCTTGTTTGCCATCACCAGCTTCTTTCAATATCTGTTTAAGTGAACGTGAATCTTTATCGTTCGGCATCAGTTGCGCACTCTGGTAATACTGGGTAATGGCACTACCTGCTACCAAAACCATAGCCGGCCAATATATTCCTCCCTCGCCAACTGCTGCTCTTTTTAGGTCAACAAACCCAAGCAGGGTTGCATCAAATTGACTAATGTTTTCCGAAAGGGAGCGCAGCCAACTTGTATCACGAAGGAATGAATATGAATAATCAATAATTGCCTGTGGGTTCTCGATGACTTTCCTAAGCCCGGAATATAGGCCGATTAGAATAATCAACTGGACGACAAGTACACCTATGGAGCCGAATGGGCTCACCTCACGTTCTTTGTAGAGCTCCATCACCATGACCGATTCTTTTTGTCGATCGCCCTTTGCTTCTTTTTTGATGCGTTTGAGTTCTGGCTGTAGCTTACGAATTGCTTTAGCATGGTGTAGCTGCTTCTTGACCAATGGCCACATCATAAAACGTACGAGAATAGTAAATAGTATCAAAGCAAGCCCAAAGTTATGGCCAGGGAGCAATGCGTAAATAAATACAAGCAAGTTAAATATTGGCTGAACTATCAGGGTGTTGAACATTTCTTCTCCTATTCAAAGAATATCTTATCTATGATAACAGACGAGCAGGGCTTATGAACAAATACGTACAAAAAGCGAACACTATTTCTATTTGATGATGGTAGCTCGTTGTAGCTGATTGATAATTATCGTCCGTAGCTCCTCAGCAGGCATATTTGCAATTTGTTCGCTAAAAACAGTAAAAACCATGTCGTAAGGTTCTCGAATTTTAGTCTGGTTAGTCCTGACAATCTCGTACACTCGGCGCCTGATACGGTTCCTAACAACTGCTGATTTGCTAACTTTTTTACTAACTACTACCGCTAGACGGTAGGTGGAGCGACGGTGGTTAACGATATAACGCAAAGAAGTCGTTGCTGCACGAACTGTATGTCCGTTTCTATACACATATCGCAGACTACCATGGCCGTGGAACCGGTGTTTCCTTGCGATCATTCTTGCAGCCCCCTGCTCTTGCGAATATTTGACTTATCGTAATAATGATAGCTTTGTGTGTTTTACGCTGCTATCTTTTTGCGACCTTTTAAGCGACGGCGCTTCATAACAGCCTGCCCTGCTTTGCTGGCCATGCGTTTCATGAAACCGTGTTGACGTGCTCTTTTACGAGTCTTTGGTTGGTGCGTTCGTTTTGGCATAATCTCTCCACTTTACCACATCTAATGAGCGGATGAGTAGTCGTATGTCAATATTGAACATACAAACACATATCTTCCGGATCATCAAACCTAGTGATTTTGACAATATTTACCCACTAATCTTAGCAAGTTATGCCCATTTTCTCAAGTATTTTCCACAGAATCTACAGGGGTGGGTTCATTCTGTGTATAAATACCTATCTGTTTGTCGAATTATTGTGGTTTTTTATTACTTCATGCACAGGTTGTGGAAAAGTGATATATTTTAGTATAGTCATTTTCAATAATGAATTAGGGAGTATTGGGAGAGGTATGCAAGATAGCTTGTGGCAAGCAGTTCTAGGGGAGATAGAGCTTACCATTTCTCGTGCACACTACGTTACATGGTTTAAAAACACTCGCCTTTTGCGCCACCAAGATAATGTTATTACAATTGGCGTCCAAAACGTCTTTGTCAAACAGCAGATGGAAAAACGATTCAACCAATTAATCGTAGATATATTGGCTAAAAACGGTGTTTCACCGATACGTATTGAGTACAAAACAGACTCTGGCATCTCTCAGCACAAGAAGCTCGACGAGCCTGTCATACTAAAAAATCCAGAAAAGAAACCATCGACACAAACTACACCCAAAAGCAATACAAGCACCCTAACCCACTCTTATCGCCAAGGATTAAACGCTAAATATACCTTCGATAGTTTTATTGTTGGTTCGGGTAACGAGCTAGCCTACGCAGCCTGCCAAGCAATCGCCCAAAATCCAGGCAGTAAATACAATCCGTTGTTTGTGTATGGCGGAGTTGGCATTGGCAAAACTCACCTCATTCAGGCCGTCGGCAATGCGGTCTTGACCAACAAGCCAGGCTCTCATGTGGTATATGTGTCGATCGAGCAGTTCGTCCAGGAATTCATCGATGCTGTGCGTTTCAAGAAAAACACCGATTTCCAAGGTTATTACCGAAATGCAGATGTTTTGATCGTGGACGATATGCAGTTCATTGCTGGTCGCGACAAAACCCAAGAAGAATTCTTTCATACATTCAACGCCCTACACCAAGCAAATAAACAGATTATCATCAGTAGTGATAAGCCGCCAAAAGACATCCCTACCTTAGAGGAAAGACTCAGATCCCGCTTTGCTTGGGGGATGAGTATTGATATGCAAATACCAGACTTCGAAACTCGCTGTGCTATTGTTCAGACCAAAGCCAGTGAGCATGCCACCACCCTAACCCCGCCAGTAGTTGAATTCTTAGCCAATTTAATACAGACGAACATCCGTGAGCTAGAAGGTGCCCTAAACCAGCTTTTAGCCTTTTGCGAAATGCGAGGCTTAGAACCCGATGTCAATATCGCAACCAGCTTACTCGGCTCGGCTAAATCCCGCCCAAAACACCTAAGCGCAAAGCAGATTATCGAAAGAACAGCCAAGCACTTTCAGGTTCCCTTAGAAGATATCCTTGGTCCAAAACGCGACAAAGACATTGTGGTACCCAGACAAGTAGCTATGTACATGCTTCGGTCAGAACTACACCTAAGTTTTCCGAAGATTGCCAGAGAGCTTGGTCGAAAAGATCACACCACCGCAATCCATTCAGTTGAAAAAATCCAAAAGGAATCTGGTTTTGACCCTAACCTAAAAGCAGCAATTATAGAAATAAAAGAGCGTCTCTATGCCTAAAGAAGCTTTTTTGAGTACCGTATATATGTGGAAAGCCTGTTTAGAAGTTGTGTTAATCCTGTGCTTGGAGCATGGACAAACCCAGCTACTTATACCCACCACTGGCTTTATTATTGTTGGTCTGTTTATAAAAAACGCATTTGGACACAGGTTGTACTACTTATTTACTCAGCACTTACCCACTAATTTCAACCTATACCTGTCTCTGTTAGTGAGACATTTTTCCACTGCTTCCACAGGGCCTAATATGACTACTACTATAAATTAATAGATAAGGAATAAGGAATGAAACTCCAAGTAACTCAAGAAAACTTAGCCAGAGCATTAACGAATGTTAGCCGAGTAGCAAATACCAGAGGGACGTTGCCAATCTTAGCCAACGTATTACTCAAAACCGTTGACAATCGATTAAGCATTGCTGCGACGAACTTAGATATCGCAATTACTCACTACATCGGGTCGAAGGTTTCAGAAGAAGGTTCCATTACCGTTCCAGCCAAGCTTATGCAAGACTTTGTTGGTAGTTTACCCAATAGTGTAATTGACTTAAAACTTGACGATTATAAGCTGAACATAAGTACAGATAAATACAAATCAGTTATCAATGGAGTTTCGGCGGAGGATTATCCGGTTATGCCAGCAATTACAGATGGGAAATCTTGGAATATTCCTGCCAAGGTCTTAAAAACAAGTCTTCAGCAAGTCGTTATTGCAGCATCCAATGACGAGGCCCGCCCAGTATTAACCGGTGTATATATACATAGTTTTGAAGGAAGTTTATTCATGGTCGCCACAGACAGCTATAGGTTGGCCGAAAAGAGACTAATGAAAACCAAAGAAGACATTAATCTTTTGGTCCCTGCCACAGCTCTAAATGATTTACTGAGAATATTAGGCGATTTTGAAGGCGACGTAGGGGTTTTTCACGATGATCAACAAGTCTTATTCAAAGTTGGTGATGTAGAGTTGGTGACTAGGTTGATTGAAGGGGCCTACCCGGACTATCGTAAGTTAATTCCCTCTTCTTTTGCATCATCTGCGGATTTAAAAAGGTCTGACCTTACGAACATCACGAAAGTTTCTAGTTTATTTGCTCGCGAGAGTGCTGGAAGTGTAACAATTCACCTAGATGCCGAAAACTCACAAGTCAGCATCCGTTCAGTGGCTTCACAGTTAGGAGAAAATACATCCGCCGCTACTGCAAAGATAACTAATGAAGGAACAATTACTCTCAATTCTCGGTATATTTTAGATGCACTGCACGCATTAGGTGGTGAAGATGTAACCTTTGCTTTTAATGGAAAGCTTGAACCAACAGTTTTGTCAGACCCAAAAACAGACGATTACCTACATGTCATCATGCCACTAAAGAGTTAAAATAACTCTATGTTATCGAGTGTAAGGCTTCAGAGGTTTAGGTCGTATAGAGACGAGTCATTTGAGTTTAATTCAGGGGTCAATATAATAGTCGGACCAAACGCTAGCGGTAAGACAAATCTACTGGAGTCTATTCTTGTTGCATCCACAGGTGGATCTTATAGGGTTAAGGATGCGGAGTTGGTGGCGTTTGGCGCGCCCTGGTCGCGTATTGATGCTGTTGGGACGGATTTCACTAGAGTGGTTAAGCTTTTAGTCCAAGACAATGGTATGGTTAAGAAAGAATTTGTTATCAACGACCAGAAGTTTAGTCGACTTAGTCTACAAAAAACTATCCCTGTAGTGCTGTTTGAGCCAAACCACCTACTGCTCTTGCACGGAAAACCAGACTTGCGCCGTGACTATCTCGATAATTTATTGGAGCAAACTACTCCGGGATATAGTAAAGCAAGACGTGACTATCGACGAATATTGATGCAGCGCAATGCTCTGCTGAAACGAGGTCAGGCAGCACAGGGTCAGCTTTTTGCTTGGAATATTCGTCTAAGTGAAGCTGGTGCGGTCATTGCTCAGCATCGACACACTCTAGTAGCAGGAATCAATAACAAAATCGGCGACTTGTATAGGAATTTAGCGCATTCTAAAGCCGTAGATTTGCAAATAATGTATACGAGCGGCTTTGATATTAGTCAGTACAGCTCGAGCATGCTGCACACGCTTGAGGCGCGTCAGGCGGTAGATATTGAACGTGGCTTTACTACGGTCGGGCCACATCGAGAAGACATAAGTATAACACTAGATAATCGATACGCCACAGAAGTTGCATCGCGTGGTGAAACAAGAACAGTACTTCTAGGGTTGAAGATTATCGAACTGCAGCTGCTTGAAGAATCGCGTGGCAGTAAACCTATACTACTACTCGACGACGTTTTTAGTGAACTAGACGGCAAACGACGCAAGTCACTTACAGAAGTAATCAGTGGCTATCAGACTTTTATTACTACTACTGACGCAGATGTGGTGGTACAGCATTTTATGAACAACTGCAACATCATCCCTTTGGGCTAATAATCATCAAGAAGCAAAGGTACTTCTTCTCTGCCAGTGTTCGGATTAGATAATGTTTTATCATCGGGCATGAAGGCATAGTTAATATCCTTTTCTACATTGACTCCCTGTTCCGCGATCCAGTCCTTTGCTTCCTGTCTGGCTTGTTTTACATCTTCTACATAGGATGCATAGCTCTGGTTCTGGGTTTGGATGACAAGAGTCTCTATATAGACAATGTAGTTATCTTTCTTCTCTTTCCAGTTGTCCTTGTTACCCAGCAGTGCAACTATGCCGGATTCTCTGTGGCTATCCTCTTGATCAGGATCTTCATTTATCGCATAACTAATCCTAAAACTATAGTCTTTTTTGTAAGGCAACTTTTCCAAGAAAGGGTTAAATGATGTCTCGAAGCGTCCATATTTTTCCAACACCTCCTTTTGCAGCTTGTCATAATCGGTCTTTTTGTTGACGGTAATATTAAAGTTAACTGGTTTTAGGGTTTTGTTAGATTCGGTTTTGAAGTCTTTGAACACTGCTTGGTAAGTTCTGTCCAGTACAAAACCACCATCCTGCTCGGGCCAAAAAATTACATAGTTGTCTATAATCTGGAGATTACCGTTCACCGACGGTGTGATGGTATATGATCCACTTTTTGGATTTATTTTTTCACGTGCTTTAATCACTATCGGTCCAGCAATCGTGTTGTTGTTTTTAGGGGAGTATTGTAGCTGTTTACTGGTGTAAAAAGTGTTATAGAGAAAAATTATTATAGCCAAGCCAACAAACAGTCCCATAGCTGGGATGTATTTTCTATTAATCCTTATCATACTCTCTCCTATACTTGATTAATTTAGGAATCCAACATGTATGTGGTGGTAGTGTTGGTTCATGGTTGCGGCATTATAGATTGTGTCACATTCACCCACGTTGCCACCGTCGATACACTTATAGCCAGAGGGTGGATATTGCCATATGAGCTCATCTATTTTTAAGACATTTCTATTATCGAACAGGAATTTGTACAATGTGTCTCCTTCCGGCTTGTGTCTATCAGCGCCAGCACTAGCGTTGCCATAATAACCAATGTCTATTGCACGGCCATGGTTATGTAGGCTACCGCCAGAAGCTGAGCAGCCTCCGTGATCGGTGGCGAGAGCATTTACGGGTATTTGAACACCTGAGTTTTGTATGATAGTAGCTATAGATATTAAGGCAGTGTCGGTCATACATCCTTCAATATCAGATTTTTGGCTAGTAGCAGATCCATAGTTTCCCCACATGACATTAGAGCTAGATAATATTTTCTGTCTGGCTTCGGTAGGATTGCTGGTCGCAAGGCCGGTGTCGCCCCCAGAACTCACACAGTTGCCACTAGAAGTATTGGTACCATCGGCTGGTGTTTGATTGACTGTCTGTCCAGGCATACGAGGAGGGCCGTATGCCGAGTGTCCGCTCTTGGTAAAATCAGAAGATATCACCATATGGATATTATTCATATAGTTTTGCGTTTCCTTAGGGGCAGCAGTTATTGGTGAGTCAGGGTTGGTCTTGTTTTGAACATTTCCCCCGCCCCAGTTGTAGGTTGCCGAGAAAAATATCATAGTATTGGGTGCAAAGGGCTTATTGAGGTCCCCAAGGGGCGTAGATTGGTTTGTACCTGTAGCGGCAAGTTTCGCGGCGGCATATGCTGCATCTTCAAAGTTCATGATATCAGTAACTCCATCTCCATTGCCGTCCTCTTTATACGCACCCCAGGTCCCGGGCATAAACTGGAACGGACCGCTTGCGCCTGCGGGAGAGGAGGCCCAAGGGCTATCAAAAGGCTTCCATACATTGCCTTGCTCACTCAAGAACAATGCCGCGATTAGATTAGGATTAACGGCAAACTTAGAAGCAGCTCTCTCGAAAACCGCTTTGTGAGGCTCAGGAATATTGTTTGATGCCGTCATTGATATGGGGCCATTTGACCCAACACTACACTCACATCCACCGGTAGGAGTGCCACTCGGCGACTCGCTTGTAACCGAACTTACAACTAGATCAACGAGCCGTTTTTGTCCTTCTGGATTTGGATGCAGTCCGTCGCCAAGGAGTCCGATAGTGTCTTTTACTGGAGGTGATTTGGGGTTGCCGCTAGGGTCTATAGTTTTGAACCAGTCAATAATGCGAAAGTTTCTATTCCCTGCCTCTGACTCGAGAGCTGCATTAAATTCACCCAAATTACCCAAGTCGGCTCTCGTGCTAGCCGTGTTGACCCACCAAATCGGAGCGTTAGGGTTTTTCTCTCGGATACCGTTTATAACCTGGTCAATAGGATTACCTGCTATGCCGTTGTTACTGCCAAGGGCGATAACAATACCTTTCGAAGACTGTATCTTGGCAGCATCTGTCTGTACTGCATCCCTAGCAGGAGTGCCGCCAAAAAAACCTCCACCGGAAGTCCAGGATCTGCCCAAGAACGCATTTATTTGGGTAGATATGCCTTTCTCTGAGAATTTCGCACCATACAGAGGCGTGGCTCCAACTGTTATTGAATCTCCGAGAATATAAATAGAGTCACCAGATTTCATAGAGCCAAAACCGGGTGTAGCTGTGGGTAACGTACAGTCGTTTTCGCCAGTACAGTTTACGATGGCAATTTGTAGATCTCGTAACCTAGCCTCGTTACAGTCTTGCTTCTGTGCAAAAGCAGCGAGTGGGAAGCATGTGCTTAGTAAAAGCAACACAACAAAGATAGTTTTAGACATATCTATTGCACTTTTGAATGTATTGTTCTTTGTCATCTACCAAGGTTTCCTTTCGTAGATGCATCTAGATTTATTTCTATATGGAGATGATCTGTGTGGGGGTTGGGGCCACCATAGGGTCGCCAGCCATCTTTATTGGCCGCCCAAGTGTATTTGTTCCAGATAACTCGCTGCACCCCGAGCTGAGTTGCATTGTTGATCACCCAGTTTCTGATTTCATTTCCTTTTTCGAGACCTTCCGGAGTAGTAGAGTCTATCATTACATCCAGAGCTCTTCCTAATCCATGGATACTAGTGCCTGGGGATGCCGTGTTTTTTCTACAGGAGTATCCACCGATTGAGCTAACTGGAGGCTGCCATTTTTCAAGTATAACAGTCCTCAAGCTAGCTGCACCCGTCGTAAATGTACCAGTACAGTTTGACGTTTTATGAGCTCCGGGTGGTGCTCCATCGACCTTGACACTTGGATTTTTAGCGTAGCTGGGTTCTGTCAGATTGCCACTGGTTGGATTCGCTGATGCCCCGGATTTACCCCCAATTTCATCAGGGAAGAACTCTGCATCTACTCCGTCAACCATATCAAGATAAGCAAGATGTGCTTTAAACTTCTTTGTCATTGATTGAGTTGCGAGGCAGTCGAACTCCGGCTTGGACTGGTCCTCATGCTCCTCTATGACTGAAATTGTATCTAATGCGTCTACACAGTTTGCAATGTGTTGTTCGAAATTACTACCTTTTACAGGCTCAAGGGACTCGCTTTCTATTTCACCCGCTTCTATTAATTCTTCAATATTCTTTTCAGGGTCTATATTTTCAATTCCACTAGGCATGATAGGCAGCAGGTTGCCGGCGGGATCGGTCGCAAGTGATTTGTCTCCAATCTTAAGAGTTTCAAAACTAATTTCGTCTGAATCTTGGGCAAAGGTACTTCCACCATAAACTGCGCCAACTTTCGCAACTATACGTGCAGGGTTGGTTAGTACCATGGACACGATACTGCTAAAAGAGTTACCGACAGATGCTCCAATGGCTGCCGGAGTCATTGGCATAAATGCAACAGTTGAAGCTAAATTAAATGCCACAGAATCATAATTATTATAGTCAAATATTCTTGTGTACAGACTTTGTTTTTTGGTTTCTTCTTTTTTCCATGCAATATATTCTGTTTGTGCTTGAACATATTGGCCTACCGTGGAGGGTACCTGGCCTGCCCGTAAACTTCGTTGTTTATTTAGGACACCTGATCCAGCGGCAAGTATATTTCCCAATTCACCACCCTTTTCTTGTCCTGTGAAGTTTAATGACATAGACTTCTCGGCAAGCAACTGAACATAGGTCATAGCCATATCAAAAGTCACTTCTATAGCGATAGTTTTACCGACTTCCATCAGACCTTTTCTTATCATGGCCTTGGTTATGCCTCTCTCAATAGCTTCTTTTATTGTTACCTTTAATCCTTGTTTTACCGGTTCAGCAGCTGCTTCAGACGAACCTCCTGAGAAGAATGCTACAGCAACCTCCACTACTGCTACACCCACCTGAAACCCAACATTTTGGAAAACAGAGCATCCAGGAATGTTTGTTGTGTCCTGTATTCGTTTGACTACTCCAGTAGGCTTTCCATCTACACCAAAACTGCCCTTAAATTCATTGTTGCCGGATTTGCTGAATTTATTCTTTATGATGTATGCAAAGCCAGGTGATGCACCGATTGTATTGCCATTTGAATCAGTGGCTGTAATACGTTTAAATAGTGCATTCATGAGCTTCGGGTCAACTTTACCTCGTCTTGTGTCATCAGAGGCCTTTACGAAACTTGCCGCCAGTCGTAACAAGGACCTTGCTCTAAATAATCTTGCTGCCAATGTCACGGCCTGTAATCGTTTTTTTACTGTGCAAATTCGATCAAGAATGTCTGTACTCATAGTTGCACCTTTGATACCCTTGGATACTTTTGACGCGACACTGCCGCTGCTTGCAATATTGGCAATAATTTCTGCTAGTTCATCATCAAAATCGACACCAATACGAGCAACCCTTCTCTCAGTACTTGTGAGTTCTTCTAGTGACGTTCCTGCCCGTAGCTTTTGCTTTATTGGATCGAGCGAACCATCGCTTTGGATCATGTCTTTTATTTCTTCATCCGTTTTGGCAACGACATCTTCGGGCGTATCTTCGGGTGGATCAGAAATGTCAGCACTAAGCTTTATGTCTGCTTCATCCAATGCTTCTTTGGCCATTGTTTTGTTAATCTGTTTTTCTGGGTCGTCATAGTCCTGTCCATCTACAACAGGCGATTTACGAGGTAGTTTGCTGGTTCTATATAGTGACTCTGTCCTCTTGGTTTTCCACCTGGACGTTCGCAAAGGATGTCTTATCTCCATATATTCTTCTATATGGGTACTCATGTCATCACCTCTAATAAAATCGTCTGCCCCTGGAGGTTTTATCCCTTGTATGGTTTTGCCCCTCGGCTTTCCCCAGTCGAATTTGTAGCCCCTGGCTTCCATGTCAGTAATAACTTTGCTACTTCTTCTGCCATCAGCGGTGAACATGTCACGTATCTTATGCATTTTGCTTCTTCGGTATCGTCTGGTATGAAAATTTTGTAGCTGAGACACCTTACCTAGCATCAATTCTCTAAGATGGTTGACGATAAAATTTGGTGCTGCCATGAATCCCATGCCACCGGCACCTACAGCAAGTGTGACTAGCGAACCAGCAATAATGCCTTGTTTGCGTTTGCCGCTTAGCCTAGCCCTAACGCCATTTTTACTAGATTTAGCATCATCATCTTCTGTATAGCCTTCGCCTACTTGATCGTCTAGCTTCCCTTGCTCATTTCTCGCTGCCCTATCGTTTTCTGGGGTTCCACCATCCGCCTCTGCACTGGCTATTCCATCGTGGGCTCGTGCTTCCATGGCCTTTTCTTCAGCTTTATCTATGCCGGTAATGCTTCGGAGCTCGTCTTCTTTGGTTTTTTCGTCGTCGTAGACAGCAGGCACTATGTTATATTCCCTCTTTGGTGTTTATTATAACCCAGGATGCAACCTATTATTTAAATCAATGGTTCCCTGCATGCCGGCCATTTCGCCTTGTTGTTCGATTTGAGCAACTTGTTCAGGGTTGGTAGTAATTAGGCTTGTTTCAGTCGGGCTACTAGCTATCTGAATGTGTACGTGGTTTTGCCCAGCAAAGAATAATCCTTGCCCGACCGGGAACTGGGCCAAACGCTTACGTTCCTCGCTGGTAAGTTTGAATACGTCAGCCAACACATCTACTGCCGATGTCGATTGCTTGAGCAGTATTTGCATTGAGGCATTGGCAACAATAGCGCGCCCCATACGAGAGCCCATAAAGTCTTCAACATCCTGAGTGATGGTCGTAATACCAAGATTGTATTTCCTGGCCCTTTTAGCCAAGCTAAACATAAAATTGGCCGAGTCTTCGTACTTCATGAGCTGCCAAGCTTCATCTACCACTAGTAGTCGTCGCTTTTTGTCGGTCTTGGTTTTGTTCCAGATGAAGTTTAGAACAATATACATGGCAACAGGACGAAGTTCATCCTCTAGATCACGAATATTAAACACTACCAGCTGGTTATTAATGTCAATATTGCTTTGTTGGCTGAATATTCCCGCAAATGTTCCGGTAGTGTATTTGCGCAATCGTTGCGCAAGCTGAGGTCCGGTGCCACCCATATGCAGTAAAGTGTCGTACAAATCCGAAATTGTTGGTGGTTGCGCATTATGAGTTAGTGGGTCGTTGGTTATGCCTGCTTTGGCATAGGTTTCAATCAGTGCGGCGTCTAAGTCGGCTTCTTCTACAGGGCTGAGAGCTGGAATAGCCGCCGCCTGACCACCCATCATTTGTGTCTGAGCTCCACCCATCATTAGGCGCAACAGACCATGTAGAGTTATGAGGTTGCTCCTTAGGGCGTTGTCGGCATCGTCGGAATCAATAACTTTCGGCAAATCAAACGGATTTATACGAGTCGGTGAGTTTAAACTTAGACGAACGTACGCACCACCCACGGCTTCGGCCATACGTTGATATTCATTTTCTGGGTCGATAATAAACACCTCGGTACCAAACATCATACTCCTGAGTGCTTCTAGTTTGACGGTGAATGACTTTCCGGCACCAGACTTGGCGAAAACCACTGCATTGCCGTTTTCTAGGCTAAAGCGGTCAAAGATAACCAATCCAGAATTGTGCATATTTATACCATACAAGATGCCACTGTCTTGGGTTAGGTCAGCAGAGGTGAATGGGAAGCTAGTGCTCAATGCGCCTGTACTGAAGTTGCGTCGTATTTGTAGCTGGTCGCTAAGCTGTGGAACGGTGCTATTGAAACCCTGTTCTTGCTGAGATGTCGCTGGCTTGGAGAATAGTAACTGTTGCCCAAGTAAAGATTCAACTTTGTGGGTAACAAAATCTAGTTCATCCTGGCTACCGGCATAAAGTGTGAAATAGAAGCCAAAGCGGAAGAACCTCTCTTCGCCGACTTGGAGTTTGTCGCGCATCTCCTCAGCGTCCATAATAGCTGCCTGCTTGCCTGGGTCACGAACTCGGCCTTTTTCGGCGTCGATTTGGATGCCGGCTTCGAGTTGCGAAACCTTTTTTCGTAGGTTTTCTAGTACTACCTGACTCTCAACAGGATACACATACAAAGACATATCCATAACTTCATCTAGGTTGACCATAGAGCTCAGCCAGCCAGTATAGACCTGCCTAGGATAGCCGTAGACATAATATGTGCGCGCCAATCGTGTGCCTAACTGGAAGTGAGTTGATGAATATTCAAGTGAAGCAGGTGCGATGAAGTCGCGGAGGGCGGTAATTCCCTTTTGGAAAGCGGCCTGTACTTCTTGCTGTTCGGCTAGTCTTTGCTGTTCGGCAATTGCAACAGGGTCAAGGGGTGGATTTTTGGCCATTATTGTAAACTCCTGTCTAGATTTGGTTGCGGTGCCATACCTTCACCTTTGGTAACCACCGGAGTACTTAGGTCATTGAAGTTTTTTAGTTGCTGGCGAGTGGCGGTGTCTGGGTTGTAGGTGTCGTAATAAAGCTCTATCAGTTCTTGGGTATCAAGCGGCAACCCCTGAACTCCAGTCTGCTGTAGGCCGCCTAGCACAGCCTGAACACGGTTGCGCAGTTCGTCTTTGGCTGCGTTTAGGTCTTGTTCGTTAATTGTCACATGCTGCTCGGTATTGTTGAACAAGCCTTTTAGACCGGTGAAGAAGTTCTTGCTCTGTGTAAAAGCTTTTTGAACATCTACTGATGGAAAATACGGAATAACAATGTAGAACTTTTTATCCATAATATTTGTTTGCATAGATAGGTTGTCGATGAACCCCAAATAATCTTCCATCAGTAATGCAAGTAGCATGTTGTCGTGTTCTTGGCGGATTTTGTCCAACTTCTCCATATAAGGGCGGATATCAATCTTTTGTGAGCGAATGAAGATCTGTATAGGAAAGTACAACGAGTTCAAAAACCCCTGATAGCCATACTCTACTGCTTCCCGTTCTTCGCCACTCATGAGGTCGAAGTTGATAGACTTGGTCATGACTACCGAACGAAATGACCCATCATTCATAATTACTATTCCGTCACGAATTTCCGCAATCTGCAAGGAGTTTTGGGTGCTATTGGGATTACTTTTAGTGATTGGTTGCTTGTGAGGTTGGTTTGGTTGGGGCTGTGGATACTGTCCTGGAGCCATATTCTGAGGTTGTTGACCAGGTGTGGCATAAGGACCACCTGGCATAGCAGCAGGGTTCGCGGCTTGTTGGTTGTATGTATTTGGATCCATGAACGTTTATGTAATTCCCACCCCTACCAATCGAGGCTTACGATTTGACCTAGTGAAGATTGATAACAACTTCTCCGTCTGACAAATCCTGTTCTTTGGACTTCTTTGCCTGACGAGCTACCGTCTCCACGCTCAAATCGTCATTTCTAGCAAGTTCGATTATATCAGGGTCTGGGTCTGGTGTCACCGGCGGTTCTGGTATTTTTGTGGCAGCTAATCTTTGAGCTTCTTCAGCTTCTGCTTGCTGCTCTTCCAGGGTTTTTATTACCTTCAGGCTACTGTGGTGTTGCGGTTTGTTTTGCTGTTTAGCATGTATTCTGTCTAATAACTCTTCCTCGGTAATAGGATCACTTGACGGTGCAAGTGGCTTTAGTGATAGCTCAGGTATTGCTGGCGAACTGAACACAGGATCAGGCGCGATTAATGCGCTTGACGCAGGATTGTCATATCTTGTTGGGGCTGTAGTATTGACTGTGTTTTGTGAACTCTGGTTCATAAACCAATAATCTGTATTTGCGGCGGGCTGAGCAATGTTAGCTACGTATTGTGGGGCTGTGGCTGTCGGGGCAGTCGGCGTTGGAAGGATGGCACTTTGGTCGGGTTCGGGGTTTCTCATACTGTTAATCACTTTGTCGCGGTGCGCTTTGGACGATGCATCAATCATACGGTCTAGGTTTTGAGCTGTTGGGTTGTTCTGAGCATCCATCATATCGTCTATCGGTGATGTAGCATAGTCTGGGACTTGTTGCGGGACTGGATCGATCTGTACCAGTCTGTCAGAGGTTACACCACCAGCTCCTGCGAATGCTGGTTGGCTAAATACATTAATATTTACATTCTTGATTGCCCATCCGCGGCTGTCGATGGTGTTTGCCAACGCCTGAAGTCTGGATCGTATTTCGCCTTCCGACATATTATTGACCAGCACCTTCTCTTCTTTTTTTGGGGCGGTGATTGTCACGAGGTTGAGCATGCCAGTTTGATTCCAGATGCGGCGCCTAGGCTTCATCATGAAGCGAATCTTTGCCAGTAGCCATGTTTCGGTTGGCTGATCTCCACCAAATGGCATCGCGATAAGAGCAAAGAATAAAGTGTGCGGCAGTAGTGGTATCGCCAAAAACCACGCTACTGTAGCCAGTTTGAACATAATGAACCCAGACACTACAACTATTATTAGATAGATAAACTGGCGTATGCCAAAGGGGCCGATTAGCTTATCTTCGGCCTCGATATCTTGGATTACTTTGTATGTTGCCATCTATGTACTAGTATACCGCAAAGAGCTATTGCTGCCACTAACTTATACGTACGAACCAAACATATTAAAAGTAACAGGCTTCGGCATATCGCTGACAGATAGATATAGGTTAGAGCTTACGGATGGTTAGGTAGCTTTACTCCAGCTTGTTTTGCGGTCTCTAGTAATTCCGAATGTAGTATTACCAATTTCTCTTCTACGCCCAGGTTGGCAAAAGCGTGTTTGCTTGATCTTTCTTTCTTTGTCATGGCATGTAGCATCAGGTAAATATCCTTGATGTCATTTTCCAGTGCTTCAAGTTTTGATTCCAGCACATCTACTCTGGTTGTTAGTTCTCTCAGTATTGTATTGGTGTTGCGCTGTTCACTCTCGATTTGCGCTACACGAATAGTTAGTTTGTCGAGCCTATCATCAATACCATCTAGGCGTTCATCAATACCATCTAGGCGTTCATCAATACCATCTAGGCGTTCATCAATACCATCTAGGCGTTCATCAATACCATCCAAACGCGGCAAAACCAATGCCTCAATACCATCGTTAAAAACCTGTCGTATTTGTCCAATATCTTGTTTGCTCAGTGCCATAGTGTATATAGTACCAACAAAGATGAATTGCAGAAACCCAACTTGAATTTACCCCTCTGTCCGTAACGTATAGGTTAAACAACACCGCGTCGGTTGATTGCTTGTTGCTCTTGGTACCTTCGGCCTCGTTCTGTGCGAGCCGGACGTTTATGTCTATTATTTTGCGGTGCTTTACCCTGTCTACTAGGTCGCGGTGGATACTGTCTTTCTTGGTTTATATCTGGTGCAGCAACACCAGGCAAATCAATTGTGACTCTACCGTTCTGGTTTCTCTCCTTCAGCCTGTTCCTGACAGCTTGACCTGCTTTTTTAGCAAAGCCGCCTAAGCGTTTTTGTGTTTTTGATTGAGGTATATTGTATATTATATCTTCTCCGGTACGGATTGATTGAGCTTTTGCTTTGTGATGTTCAGCACGGTGATGATGTTTCTTGATGGATTCTATAGCATTTTCCCGCCTACGGTTTCGCCAACGACTCAAGACCGGCTGATTCGCAGATCTTACTACACTTTTGTCTATGCGACTTCCTTGCCTTTTAAGCGACCTTACTCGTTTGTTTTCGATCTTTCTTGACATAGGTTCTATATCTGATAGACGGGATAGTCTTTCCTCCCGGCTAATATTACCAAGAATGAAGTCGGAATCTATCTGACGTTTTTGGGCTGCCTCGGCTATTTTGCGACCTCTTGTTTCCCTGTTTTCTTGAACCCTCTTTCTGTCACGTCTTCTGGTTTGAGTAAATCCCTTGTTGCCAAACTGAGAAACTTCTCGTTTTGTTTCTGCTTTTTTGAGCTCTGCTTTCCATAATTTACCCTCTAATTTTTTATCCATGTGACGTTCTATGAATGTGCGAGGTTTTGCGGGTTGCCCAAGAGCCGTTTCGGTAGGCGTAGCTTCAATGCCATTTACACTATTTGCCATGTCATTATATAGTGCGCTTTTATGGTCCATGCGCTCCATACGATTGCCAGCTCGCTCCATACGTTTTTGGGCTACCCATGCAGTAACGCCATGGTGTGCTAATTGAATCTGCTCTATAACGGTTGAAGTAACTTCATGATTTTGAAGATTTTCAATATCATCTATATTATGGTGGGATAAAGGTTCGTTATTTTGATTTGAAGGATTTAAAACTTCCATATTATTTATATTAACACATTAGATACAAGCTGTCAATGATGCTGTATACATGTATCTGTCATGGATGTGTTGCTCCAGATGATTTATGGTCCAGCGCCTGGTCCTTGCTGCTGCCCTTGCTGCTGCCCTTGCTGCTGTGCGGCCAACAGAGCAGGATCAGTTGGCCTACCTGTGCCTTGGTCAAATAGACCTGCTCGGCCACGGATAACTCTTGTCATGGTTTGTGAAGGATGTGCGGCCAGAGCCTCCTGATAAACTCTTGTATCATATTCATGTTGTTGCTTTTCGGCTTCCGTGTAGCTTGGGCCTAGAGGTGCTGGCGGCTGTGGTACGGGCACTCCCTGTAGGCCACCAATCATTGTTCCAAACTCTGAATCGACAGAATCCATGTGGGTTACACCTGCGTCGCGTAGGGCTTCGAAAATAATAGCTTTATTTTCTTCTGGGGTTTGTTGGGTCATCGCGTTACGTAAAGCGGTGAGCTTCGAAGCCGCTTCGACTGCTCTTGTTTCATCTCCCAAATCCATAGCTTCTTGATATTCTGCGACTAACGCTCTTGACGTGGACTCAACACCAGTGGTGTGGCCATGGGCAACTGCACTGGCACCAGCGCGGTCAAAGCCGTCGATGGTCGCCTGTCTGTCGTCTAGGTCATCTCTTGGTGTGCCTAAATCTGCTCGACCACTGCCACGAGCAAAGAATGCCATTGCTTGTCTTGTCTCTTCGGTTGCCGCAGCATTATCCATGCCATCACCATGCAGCCGTTCTAGGCCACGCTGTAGAAACTCTCTGCCTGCGGCACCGCCAACGATTGCACGAGCCTTGTTTTGCATCATAATACTTCCAGCGGCTTGTGCGCGAGACCGTGTAAAACCAACTGCCTTGGCTTCCCGGTATGCTTGGTCGGCACGATCTCTGAAATGCGCTTCTCTGGCTCTCATGCCAGCTTGATCACCATTGTCTTGCGCATGTCGGTATTCTGCGTCATCGGCTAGCCAGGAGTTGTATAAGTCATCTGATGCAGCTCTAGCTCCTGCGTCGGTACCTCCTGACCCAAACATAACAGCGATACCATCATCGCTCGCTAGTCCAAGCTGTTTTAGTTCTTCATCTTTTGCAGCTCTTTCGGCTGCAAGGTTGCGGCGTTGTGTTTGTACGGCTGCTCTACCCTGCCTGCCGAAGCCAAATCTTCCACTGGCACCAACACCCATGCGCTCTCCTAGCTTATTGAAGGCTTGTGGGCGGAATTTTTTCTCACCAGCTTTGGTGGCCGTCCAGTTTTCACCCATCTTCTGGGCACGATATTTCTTGCTACGGTCGAAGAGGCCACGACTTTTGTTATTTGCCATACCTGCTATGTTTGCAAAGGCGCCACCTGCAAACTTGAACATCGCCGGTATTAAGAAGAAGGGACCTACATAAGCGATGAGTTTAATAAGCGTGATGACTAAATCTTCTGGCATATCTTATATCCTTTAGTGTACGTTACTTACCAGTACAGCAAAAGCCCTTCCTACTGCGATTAATAGCATGATAAGCGGAAACAACATAAGCAGTTTGCTAAATGATTGCCACCAAAGTTTCCAAAGCTTATCATTCCCTGGGAAAATCCATGAAAGTATAGCGACTGGTGCTAGGATCATCAATGCAATTATTATGAACTGACGAAGGGCAAGCAGGAAGAAGCCGATGCCCAAACCAAGAAGAGCTACAAAAAGGTAACTTAGAATAACGCCAATACTTCCGAGAGCCAAGGCACTACCCGCAGCAAGTACAAAGCCACCTACCGCAAACACTCCAGTGCCTTGAGCTGGAGCAAATATACTTGCTAAAGTAATGGGCTGGTCGGTGACTGCCGAGGTTATCATCCCGTAAATACCCGTGCCCACATCATTGGTAAGTAAGATGAGAAACTTGGCAATATCAAACGACAGAGCGATAAATATCGTTGCGACCAGTAGTCTAGGCAGTGCGCGTTTTACGGTATATGCGCTTACAAAATCAAAGCCCATAGCAGTGCCAATGAGCATTACGAGTGTCACGGGAACCAATATTAAGTACGCTAGGTTTCTTAAGTTTGCCCATGCTTTTCGAAGCCCGGGGTCTGTCAAATACTCGTTCGGTGTAGTCAATAGAGAAATAAGTGCGTCATCAAGTACTCGCATAGTCTTGTCGCCTAGGTCAATGATGGAACACATTATCCAGCTCATGCTACCACCCTCGCTTTCACATGAGGGCTTGGTTTCTCCTGCTGATTCATCTGTGTCACCAGAAATACCACCTAACTCAATAATACGATCCGCATATGCTTGAGCTGTGTTACTCATCAATTCGACAATTCTTGGACAAGCGGCCTGCTGGTCTCCTCCATGTCCGTCAATAGAATACCCAATATTAATTACATCGTTAGCGCCACCATTGAGCGAATACTTAATGGTCTCTACCACACCCTCTTTATTCACAATTTTTACAGCAGTACCATTATCATCCTTATCCTGCTTACACTGCTTGTTAAATGCATCAAGAAGGGCGGCGTATTGTGATGCCTTAGGCATCCCGCCACTATAGTTAATCCCATACTTATTCTCTATGTAGTTTTTTATCCTTGCCCCTAGAGTATCATTATCTGCTGTGACTTCATATGCAGTATGGTCACTATTGATTTTGTATATGTTCGCATCACGCAGAAAATCTATTGGCTTGACATCCAAAATTTCGAATAAATCAACTATCTCTTCGTCGGTATCACATTTAATTTGACCGTCATCAGGATCTACTACAATACCTACTTCTTTCGGGTCACCATTCCAATCAGAAAGGTCAGTGCTCGTAGTAAACAGCCCTCCATTATTCAAATCACTCGCGGTTTGAGGAGAGTCCCATCCTGCGTCCCTAGAGCAGTTTGCTAGTGCCATTCCGGCATTCCATATCTGTGCTAATTTCTTAGGCTCTAGCTCTTCAGCGGCATGAACCACACCACTATTTATTACGCAAGCCGTAATTAGCTGAACTGTGAAAACACAAAGAATTAGTCCAATGGAAATAAAGTTCAGTCTACGTTTTATTATTACGCGTCTTGTTTTAGGGGTGTTATTTATCATTTTGTATTCCGTTAGTCATTGCAACCGTACTTACTCATAAAACTATAGCATTAATTGCTTTCTATTCAACGAAAATATTCATGGTTATTTCCTTGCAAGCAACTGTGCTATGACAGTATAATCGTTTTGAAATGTTAGCAATCAACAAACTTAAGCTAGTCTCTTCGTTCTTTATATTGACGACACTGCTTTTCGTGCCTTCGGTTGCCTTTGCTAACGAAGGATCGAAGTTTCGTCAGTGTACTGATATGCCAGACGAGAACCAGAAGAACACATGCTTAGCGCAACTCAATGCAGGAGCCGAAGAAGCTTGTGCCAATGATGCGAACAAAGAAAAGTGTATAAACGACTTTAAATTTGGTGGCTCTTCAAGCGAGAATGCTGATCTCAAGAGTACTGATAGCATAAACGAGATGGCAGATTGCAAATACAACTCATCCGGTGGCGAGTCTTTGAATGCTAATAACTGTGGAATTATCAATATCATAGTTAAGGTAATTCAGGCATTATCCGGTGCAGTGGGTATAGTAGTTGTTGTGATGATTGTTTGGGGTGGTATACAGTATACGAGTTCTCGGGACAATCCTCAGAAAACTGCTGCTGCAAAAGAACACATCATTAATGCTGTTATGGCTTTGGTTATGTATATCTTCTTTGTTGCTATATTAAACTGGCTAATACCGGGAGGAGTTCTTACCTGATATGCTAAAGCGTATATTTTCGACGTTGATGATCACTCTTTTCTTTGCTGTAGCTGCTTTTACGGTATTTATGTTTGCTACCGAGACTACTGCTGCGCAAAGTGCCGAATATTGCACCAGGGAGTCCGGCAAGTTTCTTGATTTCCCTACCTGGTACAAGTACCTAAACCCAACTTTTGATGGCACCGAATGCAAGCTTGATGTATCAATTCCAGAATCTATACCAAATATAGTGTTGGCCATTTTCGAGATACTAATACGAATTGCCGGAATGCTGGCGGTAATATTCGTAGTCGTTGGAGGGTTTCAGTACTTGACTAGTACTGGGGAGCCCGAAAAAGCAAAAAATGCCAGAACTACTATAATAAATGCGCTAGTAGGTATGATGATTGCGATGTTTGCTACAGTAATAGTAAACCTCATAGGTAGGAATATAGGATGATGTATAAAATTGCTTATTATTTAGCACAAGTCAGAGTTCCTCGTGGAGATGTAGAGAATGTTAGGGATCTACCAGACGGCATTACTAATGCAAATGTTACCAAGGGACTTGCTATTGCAGGAGGTATCGCAGGAGGTATCGCACTAATAATTATTGCATATGGTGCACTAAAATTTGTTCTTTCTCAAGGCAATCCTCAGGAGATTACAAAGGCCAAGAACACAATACTGGATGGTTTAATCGGACTAGGTATCATAGTTGCGGCAAGTGGCATAATCGGGTTTGTGGTAACGGCATTGACATGAAAAGAATATTGCTTCGATTCGCATTAATTATTAGCTTTCTAGGGTTGTTCATAGCGCCAAAAGTAGTTTTTGCAGTAGATGTGTTAGCTCCTGCGTGTCGTGGCTCTAATGCCGATGCTTCTGCGTGTAGGGATAATACTAACCAGTCTACATCTGGCAACGCAATATATGGACCAGACGGCGTGTTGACCAAAGTAGCAAGTCTGATAGCTGTTATCGTTGGTATTGCTTCCGTGTTTATGATAATAGTGGGTGGGTTTAAGTACATTACATCTAGCGGTGATCCTGGGAATGCTAAGTCTGCCAAAGATACTATCCTGTATGCGGTTGTTGGTATTTTGGTCGCCTTGGCAGCGCAATCAATTGTTGTATTTGTGTTGAGCAGGTTATAGAGTAAAATTTAAACAAAAGGAAATAAGTATTTATGAATAGATTGAAAAAACTCATTACAGTATTTGCTTTTAGTGTTGCCCTGGTGTTGTCTGGTGCGCCAACTGTTCTGGCTCAGACCAAAGCAGATGTTTGTCAGGGTGTTTCGGCTGCGGGCGCAAGCTGTACGGAGACCGGCACAACAGTCAATAAGGTGATTGAGCTAGCCATCAATACGTTTAGTGTAATCGTGGGTATTGTTGCGGTTGTGATGATTATAATCGGTGGGTTTAAGTACATTACATCTAGCGGTGATTCGTCCAACGTTCAGTCTGCAAAGAATACAATCCTCTTTGCAATAGTGGGTCTTATTATCGTGGCAATGGCTAAGACAATCACTGGTTTTGTGTTGAGCCGAGCAACTTAGGCAATAAACTATTGTGATATCAGAAACCAGTATGGTATAAAAAGAACATAAGTATTTAGAAAGGTACTAAAGAAATGATCCAAAAGCTAAAAGTATTAATAACAAACCTAGGTATCGCAAGCATTATGCTTGTCCCTGCTCTTGCACCCGCTACGGTGTATGCACAGCCGGATCCAACAGGAAGTCTCTGTGGTGGGGCAAATAACCTTCAATTTGGTGCGACTGGTGACTGTGCAGAAACTGGTGAAGCACAGGAAACAGTGAATAACTTGGTAACAACTATTATTAATATTTTCTCAGTTATCGTAGGTATCGTAGCTGTTATTATGATAATTTTTGGCGGCTTCAAGTACATTACCTCCGGTGGTGACTCTGGAAATATTTCTGGAGCAAAGAATACAATCCTCTTTGCAATAGTGGGTCTTATTATCGTGGCAATGGCACAGATAATCGTACGATTTGTTCTGGCACGAGCAACTAACAACGCGGCCTAGTTCACTATATTTAACGAATAGCGAACAATTAAATAGCACCGGAAACGGTGCTATTTTGATAAGTCAAAGTTTCGAAGCATTTATATCAAAAGACCAGCCTCTGCATGAACGGCTGGTCTGATGAAAGATGATAGACCCTTTTACAGGACTTGTATTTTCTTGACGGTATCTTGTTTTAGCTTCGTAAAGCCGATGGTTAGCACGCCGTCTTTGAGTACGGCTTCTATTTCGTCTTCCTTGACAGGCACAGGTAGTGCTAGGCTACGGGAAAACTCACCCCAGTAACATTCCTGCACAAAGTAGTTTTCTACATCATCTTCTGTACCAGCAGATAATGTTCCACGGATACTCAGAGTGTTGTCAGAGATACTGACATCTAGGTCGTGTTTGTTGACGCCTGCTGTACGTGCCTTCACGATGAGTTTTTCTTTGGTCTCGTAGACATCAACTGCTAATTGTCCTGGAACGGCATCTTCTTCGTCCCAATCATCTGCCGGTGCAGCTTGTGGTGTAGCGACAGGATCGTCTGTTGCTAGAGTCATGTCATCTTCGCCGAGGAAAGCAGCCGTTAGCTCATCCTCCATTAACAAATCTTCGTCACGGCTCCGTCTGGCCATAATGTGTTACCCTCCACATAATTTCTTAATTTTGGACTATTTGCAATTTTTGTTGACTATAAGTATAGCTAGATTGTTATAGGGGTGCAACAGCCACAAGGGTTATTTACAACAGTAATTGCCACAACAGCCTAAGATTTATCGTTTCTGATAGCTTCATGAGTTAAAATATGTCTATGTCTGTTGTCGACAATTTACTGGGTATACTTGCACCGCACTATTGTACGGAATGTGGAGCCGAAGGTAGCGTGGTTTGTGATTGGTGTATACCAGATTTTGCCCCTCCCCTACCCGAGAGATGTTATTTGTGCAAGGCTGAGAGTAAAAGTAGTGCTGTGTGCAAAAAATGCCGTAGAAAAAGCTTGCTACAACATGTTTGGGTCAGAACTTCTTATGAAAAAAAGTCAAAACAGCTTGTCCATGACTTCAAGTTTGAGCACAAGCTAGCAGCTGCCATTACAATTGCTCAATTGATTTCAGAATCGCTTCCATATTTGCCCAAGGATACAATTATTGTTCACATACCAACAGCTACATCCAGAGTGCGACAGCGTGGATATGACCATTCGGAAAAGCTGGCCAAGGCATTGTCAAATATGTTGAATCTACACCATCGGACATTTTTGGCGAGAACTACACAGACACGACAAGTTGGTGCAAGTCGAACTGATAGAATTTCTCAAATGAACAACGCGTTTAGGTATGTTGGCGGCAAGAACCTACAAGGCCAACCTATTTTACTCGTAGACGACATTACTACCACTGGCGCTACTCTGGAAGCGGCTGCAAAATGTCTAAAGTATGCTGGTGCCAAGAGGATAGATGCAGTCGTGTTTGCCCAAAAATAGAGAAGCCTGCACACAATGATTGATGTAGAACACTGCCCTGCGTCAACCATTACTAGATTTGAGTGTTTATTGTTCGATGTCGAATACTTGTTGTGCAGCCCTGACTTGGTCTATGTCTTTGGCTTGTTCCACTGCAGATAACTCAATAAAAGGAACATCGAGCTCTCCGCCTTTCGCCCATTCGTTCCTTGATAGCCAGGCATCGTGTATTGTTGCTCCGACTTCGTTCCTCGTGCTTTCGTCGCTTAGGTCGATATTGCCGTTTCGCGATGCAATAATATCTACGACTACGGTAGCGGCATCTTTGTTTTCTGATTGCCAGTCAGCAGGCAGGTCGCTATATTCAGTGTTTGCTATATCAACCTGATCGGTACCGTGTGCTTCAATCCAAGAAGTGTCGGTTGTTGGTTTAACTCTTTCTTCATATGAACCATCTTCTTGTAGTCTTGTTTTGCGCCATTCTTCGTGAAATACACTAGCCAGGGTGTTAACGGCTACTTCAATTGCCTCTAGAGATTGTGCATCCTGGTCGATTGTTGTGTTGCTGAGTTTTTCGTTCATACTATCCTTTTATTTTTTACGTGTGTATTATATAAAATAACATACAATACAAAAGTAGTCAATAATATGTACTATGTAATTCGGGGCTAATAAAGAAATGTGTCATGGTCCCATCGCTTGCTCTCGTGACACAAGGCAGAGAGGGAGAATGTAGGATCTGCTTGAACATTGAAAAAGCCCCGACTTTGCGGAGCTTCATGCTTCTGGCGGAGAGAGAGGGATTCGAACCCTCGGTACCGTTTCCGGCACGCTTGTTTTCAAGACAAGTCCCTTCAACCACTCGGGCACCTCTCCATGTTTTAGTTATGAATATTCAAAGAAGTAATGGCTTTGTTGTAGCAGTTCGTGCATAGATGAATCTTTTTACTCATTCCTCCCGTGTTTGGTGGACCGAGTAAAATAGCACCAAATTCTGTGAGTTCTTTGTCACAGCTGTCACATATAGGTTGTATGGCCATGTTGTACCTAGTCTTTGTTACTTATTTGGCGGAGAGAGAGGGATTCGAACCCTCGCTGGAACTTTCGCCCCACTAACGATTTAGCAAACCGTCCCCTTCAGCCACTTGGGTACCTCTCCGTGTACAGAGCTTCGTGTCATCACGTAGCTCCTGTGTGCTCATAAGTCTTGGGACGGTTTTGCCGTCACCTAACTTACGTTTCACGCAGCAGCCACTTTGTTCGGTATGCTAGGAGCTTTATTTTTCCGTGCTTTGGATTCGTAGTAATTTTCTACTAAAACAAACTCTTAACGTACTCGCAACAGATAGAGATTATATCAAATCATCAAAGTAAATACTATGGCTGAAGAAACATAGTAATTTTCTATTAGTAAGCATAAAAGGCTTTGGGTTACAATATAAGCTATGAATCCCGGAGAAACTATTACGCCGAGCGACCCACAGTTAGATCAACAGTCACAGCAACAGGTAGTGCAATCACTTCCTGTTGAGCAAGCACAGGTCACAGCGCCTCAGTCAATATCCGTGGCAGAACAGCCTGATGCTACGCCAACTCAGTCGGTACCATCAGTGGATCAGCCCCAAACTACACCCGTCCAGCCAGCGACACAGACCCCAGATCAATTACCCGCCCAACAGTCCACAGCGCAAGTGCCCAATCCCTATACTGTGTCGATTGCTCGGCAACCCGGTGGCTATGAAGATGATTATGAGTCTCAGGATCAGGAATTGTCCGTGGCTGACACGGTTATTGTCAACTGGACTGCGTCAGAATACGTTGCGCATGACAAAAGCGCCAAGTGGTATATATCGGTGATGCTAGTTGCTTTGATAATGGCAGCGATTGTATTTGCTGTAACAAGAGATATTATTTCGCCAGTCGTAGTAATCATTTTGGGCGGAGCATTTGCGGCGTTTGGGGCGCGCAAGCCACAAGTCCTGGAGTACTCCATACAAGATAGCGGTGTGCATATTGGCCAGCGCCATTACCCCTACTCTATGTTTAAGACCTTTTCGATTATCGAGGAAGAAGCTATGCGCTCGATATTGCTCATGCCATTGCAACGCTTCAACTTGCCTATATCTATTTATTATGACCTCGCTGACGAACAGCAGATAGCAGAAGCATTGTCTAAGCATTTACCACACGAAGAACGGGAACTTAGCCCGCTCGATAACTTGATGCGCAAAATCCGCTTTTAGAACATCTAATTTCTGTATATGTCACGACATCTATCACCTTTCAGGATCCGGACAACAAAACTTACCAACAAGCAGCGGAAGATACTGCTCAGACGCTCTGTGCTCGCTATGGCGATAATTGAGCCGATTATGACTCTTCCCCAAGTGTTTGAGGTCTGGATAGACAAAGAGGTTGCCGGTGTATCGAGAACAACGTGGGGATTTTATGTTTTTGCTTCTGTTGTGTGGCTTATGTATGGCTTACAACTAAAAGATAAGCCGCTGATTATTTCGAGTACACTTTGGGTGGTGACAGAAGCTGCCGTTTTCATCGGGGTTGTACTGTATTCATAATTTTATCGAGCTGGCTTATTTAGTTATACAAGGACGAAGCCTAATACCAGCAATATTTTCATTAATGGTATTAGCTAGGTTGTCGATTGGTTTTGGTGGGTATCATCGCTGGAACTCACGAAAAGACTATCGAGGTCAACGGATATTAAGTTTGCTTCAGGACTAATTGCGTAGCGTTGATGTTTTCTATCTAAAATGCCTGCATCTACCAGTGTGTCGAGCTGTGAAATAAATGCATATCTTGTGATAGGGTCTATGTTCTGCGATCCAAAAGCTCGCTTGGCTATTTTGCGGTGATAAGTAAGCTTTCTGCCTACCAAGTACCCGATAGATTTTGCTAGTCGGTGTTTGTCGTCAGCCGAAAGACCTATGGAGATTTCCCGTCCCCCAGTCAGTTCAATGTTAGCGAGGGATGTGTTTTCGGTGCCGGATATGGTCACATCTGGATGTGACGAGAAATCACTCTGTTTAGAGATTTCGGTTGACTGATGTAGATCGGTAACTACCGTAGCTTCGTCGAGGGGCATTGATTGACCAGAAGAAAATGTTTCACTCATAGCAATATTATAACACAGAATACAACATGTCACCAATATGTGTTAAGCGATAGATGTCATTACAGTGTTTCTGTCGAAAAAAGTGAAAAGCCGCATGTGCGGCTATAAATTATTGGTACACCCGGCAGGATTCGAACCTACGACCTCCTGTACCGCAAACAGACGCTCTATCCAGCTGAGCTACGGGTGCGCGTCGAGGTGTGATAGTTTGATGATTTTAGCGCTGGCAAAACAAGTTTGCCCAGCACATATAATCATCAAACTAAGCCCTCTCCTTCTCAATCATCCAAACGTCAGACAAGCTGCCTGGTTTGGCGGATTGGTTTTAGCTGCAAATATGCCAAAACAGAGGGGATTTTAGCATAAATACTTGACAAAAGATAGAGCAACGCCCGTTACAAATATTGTATTGTAAGCATATATGTAGTATTTATCCGAATATCTTCTTGGCTTTTTTGGGCGTCATTGCCTCTCGTAACAATTGTTTGTTGAACATTTCTGGCGACTCACCGGTAGTGGCATAGTAGAATATAGCGGCTTTTGCAATTGATGATAGTGTCGAGAACACTATACTGATAATGAGTAGGCATACCACCATTACGACAGTTGTACCAATAAATATAGCCATAGAAGTTGTGCCTCCTATCGCAAAGGCAGTAGCTCCAACAGCGACGTATAATGCAAACCAACCAAGGATTGCAAAGAGTTGAATTATACCAATACCAATCTGTGAGACAGCGGTTTCGCCCCAAGTTTTTTTAATGATTTCAACAGATTTTTTTGTAGCCTCAAATGGCCCAGTAGTTTTGTCGCTCATGACAATTACCGGTATTGCAAACATAGATGCTATTGACCATGATGCGTTTAGTAGCCACACGGCAATTTTACCTGCCAACGGAACTCTTTCCTCTAGTGTCTGAAGGGCAAAACCAATAGTTGCAGTTAGTAAGCTGAATGCAGCAATTGGTGCTAAGCGACGTTTTGCAGCAGCAACACTACTTCTGACGGTTGGGTCGTTGCCCCTAAAACGTTCTATCGCACCATATGTAATAGCTGCACCAAAAAAATTCACGACAAAAGTTGTCAATAGAAAAATAACGAATATTGCCAGTAGACGCAAAATGTCCCCACCTCTGCTAGAGATAGTAATTGTATCCGAAATAGAAGAATTGACAAGAAAATACGCACCAGCCAGCGCTGTGGCTACAAAACCAACTATAGTAACAACACTAACCACTGCACTAAGGATTGGCAGCATCACCAGTTCTTTGTCCATCTTGAGAACCTGCCAAGCGCTTTTGGTTACTATCCACCCCTTTTTTATGCGCCCCATGGGCTTAATTTCGTCAGTCATAACTACTTCCTTTCCTGTAGTTTGATTAATTGTTTTTCGATCTCTGGCTTAAAATAAACCGACGATACATTCCGATCAGAAAATGCTCGTAAAACATTCATACCAATCGTAGTAAGGTAGTACATCTTTAGGCTAGGACCATTTTGATTTGGTATCATTTTGTGTTCTATGAGCTCAGCATCATCCAGACGCCTCAATGCTCTATACATACTTTGGTCATCAACAGTAAAAGTATTATTCAGAAGCATATGAATCGTTTCTTTAATGCTATTCATATGCCGACCTTTGTTGTACAGTGAGAATAAGATCCAAAAAGTCAGCTGACTTTTTTTGTGAGTCTCTTCCCAGCCATCTAATAATACCTGTTCATACTTCGTCAATTTCATAGTAGTATGCCATGAGTATAATACCAATGGTATAGTATGTCAAGCGTTTTTGTAAAATTTGTCAAACTTTGTGCAAGTCTAATATAATACTTCCAGTATGGAGAGGTGCAGGAGTGGTTGAACTGGCCGCTCTCGAAAAGCGGTATAGCGCAAGCTATCGAGGGTTCGAATCCCTCTCTCTCCGCCAGAAGACGTAAGACTCCCATAAGGCTCCGCATAGTCGGGGCTCTTTTCTCCACCTGTCAGAAAAATGATTCGGGACATAGGTTCGATATTGGAATGTTCTCACAGTAGCTTGTTCCGAGAAAGCCCAAAGAATATATTGTAATCCTTCCCTCCCGAGACATCGCTCGGTGTAAAAACACTCATGTAATTAACCAGTATTTGAGGACCCATAAGCTTGACTACAATACAAAAATATGGTAATCTGAAATGGTTATTACTTACTACAAAAACATAAACTTTTACATATCATGAGCCTAGAAACTCTATCACCACAGCAAGATATACCGACTAATGTCAACGATACCGACTTACCATACTCTCCTGCGGAAATGATACAAGGTGAAGGCATTGGCAAATTATCAGAGACTCCAGTTAGCTTGGATTATTCCTTGCCCCTTGATCCTGAGCCTATGAGTCAACCTATCATTGAAGCCACAGCACACGAAGCTTCGATACACATTACTGAAGATGATCCCAATATCGAGCGGCGACAAGAGTTGGGTAGCCTGGTGGGCTCGATACTTGGTAAGCATCAAGGATTTGGTGATCAAGATGACCTTGTGCTTGATGCAGGAAAGGATGAGCGCGAGACGGAGTCTGGCGACGTATCGATTGACGCACGGATGTCCGACGAAACACCATCACAGGAAGGCCACATTGGTGCAAGTGGTGAGCATGACCCCAAAGAAGCAGTCGAACGATTGCGCGATCAAGGTTTCGTAAAGGATGCCGACCACATTAGGGACCAAATTACAGAAGAGAGGGACAACACCATTCAATATGTGCCAATAAAAGATGCGCTATGGGGCTCTGATCCAAGCGAAGATGCGCCCATAGAAGAATTAACCGAAAGAGAAAGCATCGAAGGGTTGGTTGGATTTCTAGAGGAGTTTATTCAGGCGGCAGAGGCGGCCGGAGAGAGCGGTGGTGACGTTATTAAAGCAAAAGACATGCTCGAAAACATTACATATATTGGTGAAAAAGAATATGCCGAGGCGGTTCAAGTTTTTGCTGAGTACTGGAAGTCATATCTGGATGAAGATCCCAAACGACAGTTGTGCGTTTTGACTGACATCGGTAGGTTTTCGAATAGCTCGAGGGTCAAAAGTGATAAATACTTCTTTAACCGTATCCTGGAACAGTTTACTGACGATGAATTGGATATGTACGGAGATAGGATCGTTACAGAGCTTGGAGATATTACGGCAGAATTAGAAGATTTGAAAATTGTTTTGCTAGATGACTGGACGATTAGCGGTTCGCAGTTGAGAAATGTTTATCGGGCAATATCCGGCAGCAGTAAGTATTCTAGGTATGTTAAGCAACTCGAGGTTAATCTAATTGCGGCCTCTCCGGACAGAGTCGAGAACGGCCTGGAGGTGTTTGAGTTATGGAGAGACGAGGACGAAAGCACAAGTCCTGACAACATACCTGTAAAAGCATATATCAAAGCTCATAAAGCAAAAACAGCAAAGCGTAGTGATTCAATTATCACTGGTTCACATTCATCAGTTGACTTTGATTTTGAAGATACAATAGAGCCAATGATTAGGGAACATATCTTTAATACGGGATCCAAAGCAGTTATGCCACCAGCAAGTAACATCATTCGTACATACCGTTATTCCCAGCTAGCCGAAATTGATAGATTCAAGAGGCGCCAGGATGATAGGAGGAATCGTGAGTAACTTTGGAGTGTATAATGAAACTATGAACTCACATGGTCCTGAAGCTTTGCTGGGCTATCTAAAAGAGTCTTTGGCTTCGGGTGATTTAGAAATGACTTCAGATGCGATACAGTCTGCACTTGATGTGCCACAATCACCAGAGGCTGACGCCCTAGAGGCTGTTGGTATGAGAATAGGAATTCTCGGTGTACTTACACATGGAAGCGAGACGATCAATAAACTGGAGCAAAGACAACCAGCTACCAATGAAGAAATGAAGGAATACATGAATATTTCCGGTAACACCAGCATCAAAGATATTAAAGCTTTTATTGCGAGCTTTAATTCATCCGTTCGCGGTGTCGTTGTCCCAGGGGTTGAGCCCCAGGAACGACAGAAGTTGGTGCTTGAAGCATTCTCGGATTATGTACATTCTCATAACAACGATCCAGATAGTCGCAAAAAGGTCGCCGACGTTATTATCGGACAGCTAAGCGCTCAACAGTTGCCCGGTGCCCCGACCGTAGATTGGCTTCAGAAGAATGCGATCGAAACCGCCGACAGTGTAACCGATAGACTGTGGGATGTGGTTACGGAATTGAGAGAGAGTCAAGTAGATAGACATACTCAGCAAAAGTCCTTTGATAGTGATCTAGAGGCTACGTGGCACGAAGAGTTTGGAGCAGTCCGTCAAGTTGTCCACGACGGAATAAGCTACTTGCGTTCAGAACGAAACAGTCAATAGTTTTGACTAAAAATATATAAAGTATTATAATAAATTTATGAAAGTGTTCCCTGTTGTTCATATTCAGGATACTGAACAAGCTAGAGAACAAACTGACATTGCTTTTGAGAGTGGTGCAGATGGTGTATATCTAATAAGTCATTCTTCTGGCGTCTCGCCAGCGGTACTAAAAGCCTTTGACGCGGTAAAGAAAGATCACGAAGATAATTACATAGGGATCAATTTATTAGCCGGCCGTCCTGATACATCGTTTAATATTATTTCAAGAGCCCTTGCTCATGAAGCGATACATACTGCACCGGATGCCTTGTGGGTGGATGAAGCAACTCATAGCCTGGAAGACATTCACGCATTGCTAGATGCCAATATACTTAGACAGAGCTCCGCAGAGCTGGAGAGTGTGCGGTTTTTGGGCGGTGTAGCATTCAAATACACACGCTTATATACTGACAATCCACAGTATGCGGCATCTGCGGCACACATGCTTCAGGACTATATGGATGTAGTTACTACTAGTGGTCAGGGTACCGGATATGCCCCCTCCCCTGCTAAGATTGCTGCCATAAAAGAAGTTATTGATAAGCCTTTGGCAGTTGCAAGTGGTGTGTCGTTACAAAATATTGGTGACTATGGAAACAATATTGATGAAGTGCTGGTTGCTAGTAGTGTTGAAACGGTGCCTTATTCTGGAATTTTTGACAAAAGCAAGTTGGTAGAATTCATTGACACAGCAAAGTCACTGTAATGACACCGTATTACAGTGGGGGTATATGACTACTCTGGTTAGAGCCTGAGATGCTTGTGTCTGCTGCTGTAGTATCAGACGTAAGCGGTAGAGCATCTGTATTTTGACCGGGTGGCTTTATGAAGCGAATGGTGATCAAGCCTACCAAACCAAGGAGAATGTAACTGCTTGCAAATACTTTGAGGCTAATAGCCATCTGTCGATAGAGAGTGTTAATGGTACTCATGGCTACTTCTACAGCGATGCCTGGAGCGTTGTTGCCCAAGTATCGCAGCGCAACAGTAGTTATAGTCACTAATAGGAGCAACAAAATGCCAGCAACAATAGCCATGATAGCAATTGATTGTATCCCTTGCTTGCGTGGTTTGTTGAAATACACTATTGCTACACTGCTAAGAATAGCCATCAGACCAAATATCCACGGTAGTTTTTGCCCTAACTGGAATAGTTTTGGCACGTAATCGGCTTGAGAGAATACATTCTGTCCTGCACTATTGACCATTTTGTCGGCAGAAATATTTGTACTATCGTTGCTTTTTGTGTTGCCTGACGTATCTACTTGCGCCTGAAACTGTTTGCGTAGTTGTGCGAGATCTAGCCCTGGTGGATTACAAGGTATCGTAAATGGATCAACGTTGTTGGCATCAAGTTGCTGGAGTTGCTCTACTGTGCAAGCGGGCAGCCCTTTGAGTCTGGTGACAGATGCGTCGCCGAGGTTGTTGATGATCTGTTGCTGAATATCACCCACATTGACATTAAAAGTGGGTGTTGAGGTGCTACCGTCTAGCCAAGAGTACATACCACTGATTATATTTTCGACGTTATTTTGCACCAGAGACGGGGTTATTGTTTTGGCAAAAGCATCATCAATGGCCTTTTGGTTGAGTTTGGTTTCGGGCATTTCCTGGGCTTTGTTGGCGAAAGATTCAACGATCCTGCTAGATAATACGGGGTAAACGTCGCTTTCTCGTAGAGCGGCCTTGATACTGTCCGGAGTGCCAATGACGCTGTTTGTGGATATGACCAAGGCAAGCGCTAGAATGCTCAAGCTAAATAGAGATGCCATAAGTTTGAGCAAGATTTTTCGTCTTAGTGACATGAATATATATTACAATACCTTGCATGGAAGACTCGATTTTTACCAAGATTATCAAAGGCGTTGTACCTAGCCACAAAGTTTATGAAGACGACCAAACATTGGCATTTTTGGACATATTCCCTGCTGTACATGGTCAAGCCGTAGTAGTACCAAAGACTCAGGTCGAGTTTGTCTGGGACTTGGACGATGAGACGTATACTGCACTAATGCTTACAGCAAATAAAGTAGCAAAGCGACTTCGAGAGGTCTTGGGAACCAAGTATGTTGGCGTCAAGATTGAAGGGGTGGACGTACCGCATGCTCATGTGAAACTGTATCCCTTTAACACAGTCGCCGAGTATAATGCTCAACAAGATATGTCAGCCGAGCCGGACCACGAGGCTTTATCTAACTTATCAGCAAAACTAGCCTTCTAAGTGTGGTAGACTACAGTTATGTTTTCAAATGTATTGATAGGATTTTTGGCTGGAATTGGTTTCGGTGCTTGGGTATTTTCTAAGATACAAAGGCAAACTGGAGGTAACACAACGAACTCACTAGTGGTTGCTGGTGGTGCTGGATTGGTTCTCTTTATTGCTATCGTGACGCTGATGGCACTTTTTGTTCCATCAAACTAGTACTAAAAGGCTAGTTTATATTTGGCAAAGTACCATTTAATTGGTACTATTATGCTATGGATGAGGTGGGACTTGGGAAGTCCTTGCAGGAAGCGCGAAAGAAGGCTGGCTTAACTCAACAAGAGTTGTGCCACAAGGCGAGTTTGAGTTATTCAACCTTGGCCAAAATTGAGCGTGGTGCCATAAAGTCACCATCTATATTCACTATTCAGAGTATTGCGAGCGCCTTGGGTGTTAGCTTGGGTGAGTTGGTCGGCGAAGAGCCAGTTCCAGTAGGCGCAAAGAAGTGCAGTAAGTCTGGTGTAAGGTTTGTGTATTTTGATATCAACGGTGTACTAGTTAGGTTTTATAACCGGGCTTTCGGTCAGTTGGCTGCGGAGACTGGTTCGTCGGCTGATCAAATAGAGACTGCTTTTTGGCATTTTAACGACACCGTATGTCGCGGCGAACTACCCATGGAAGAGTTCAATAAGCGGTTTGCTGAACGAATAGGAGCAAAGAGTCTGGATTGGCGTGCTTATTATCTGGAAGCGATTGATCCAATATCTGAAATGCAAGAACTGGTTGGGTGGGCGTCCGAGCACTATCATATCGGGCTGTTGAGCAATATCATGCCAGGCTTTATAGATGATATGTTTGATCAAGGAGTTTTACCCAAGGTTGCCTACGATTCGATCATCGACTCGTCAAAGGTTGGCGCAATAAAGCCGGAACCGCGGATATTTGAGGTTGCTCAGGAGTGGGCGGAGTGTGATCCAGCAGAAATACTGCTGATTGATGACTCCCGAGCTAACCTTATGGCGGCCGAGCGTATGGGCTGGAAAGTGATTTGGTTTGATGATTCGCGTCCAGATGAAAGTACAGAGCATGTTCGAGCAGCGCTAGAGCCCGATGCCTAATCACGTACTTACGCGAATTCAGTAATTGCTTGGGCTACTGATTGATTTCTGGTAGTTGAGTCCTCGATATCCAATATTAGTCTTTTCGGATGATCGGCCCACGCTTCGAGAGTTCTTTCCTCTAGTTTTCTTGCTTCCTCGGCTTCTTCGAACCTATGAACATTAGTGTGTTTTTGGTAGCCTGATGAATGCGTGACACTGGAGGTAAGGTGTATGACAAAGTCGTATCGTCCTAAGATTGATGATTTACTATAGCCAATCAGTTCACTGAGTTCATTTAGACCACCAGGCAAATATGCGGCACCATCGGCAAGTCCACGGTCGCAAACAGCGATGCCTTGCCCGTTTGTAGCGGCTCTAGTTTCAATTGTCTGCTCTAGGGCTATTTGGGTCATGGCAATTGCAAGTTGGAAGTTGCGTTGCCAATCGATCGACCAAGGGTATTGTTCGTCTGGCGCAGGAAAGCCACCTTGCAACAGTAGTGTGGCGGCTTCTGGCACCAAGGCTAATGAGTGACCGCAGGTTGCATCTAGGTGGCGTAAGGCCGTTGATTTACCTGCTGATGGTCCTCCTGTTAGTGCAATTCTGTTCATGATTTACTCCGGAGTAGCCCTGCGAGTGCAAAGTGTATTTTTTGTTGATATACGGCATCTTCGAGTGCGTTATGGGTAAAATCCCCGTCTGGTAATAGCGCTTTGGGTAGTCTGCCTTTGTTCGTTTGCGCCCAATCCCAGTTTCCGGAAAGGCTTTGCGCCGCTGATTTCAGGTCAAACGGTGCTATGCCATAGGGGTTGTCTAGGCCGGCCTTGATCATGTACAGATCGATAAACCCGTAGTCAAAGCCAGCGTTGAATGCGCTAAAGACAGGCGGTTTCTCATATTGGTGTGCCAAGTTTAAGGTCCAGGCGCCAAACAGTCGGATAGCCTCGGTCGGCTCAGTTCCTTCTCGGATAAGTCGTTCACGCTCTAAGCCGTGATCTTCACAGAATTGGCGCTGAGAGGCGATGTATTCCTTGTTTGCAGGTGCAAGTTCGATGTAGAATACTCCTCCATGGCTTGCAATAGCACCGATGCTGAGTAAAGAACCGTGCCCGGGCTTGCCGTCTGCTTCGACGTCGACATCAATGTATAGCTGAGGAGCGTTTTTTAATAGGGTCTTGCCTTCCTCTATCAGTGTTTCATGTTGTGCTATTGGCATTCTAAACCCCCCAGTATGAGTCAGGCAGTCCGTCTTCCTCATCCATAAAGCATTCTTCTGGAGCAAGATCCCATAGATCTTGTAGAACTTGCTCTTCTTCGTCTAAGCCTTGGTGGTAGTCGATCTTGGGATAGTCGGTCTCGTTGTGACGATCTTGCCACTTGTGTGTTGCTGGATTTTCCATGTTATTGCACCTGCATCATGCGACTCATGATGAATTTAGTTGCTGTGTTTGAGACGCTTTCATCCGGTTGTTCCGGGGCATGAAAAAAGGACTGGTTATCCAGTCCTTGGTTTACTTCGTGTGGTTCTTGGTTGAGCGATAGCTCATTGTTGAAAATGGATTTTTCCATATTTCCTCCCTTATTTGATTGTCATAAGGGGTGTTCCGGAATTTTGGAACCTCTATCAAAATAACACGAACATTCAGGATTGTCAAATATTCTGCAAACACCATCTTATTTCTAGCGAATAATTTGCGTTATGCTGTAGTGAGTAACGACGTCCACAGCCTAAGTTGTCTTAGTTTAGATATCTCCTCGATAATATTGTTCCGTCAAGGCTTGCACTTCTGTCGCAACTTCAGAGGGAGTGGCTGTCACAATCTCGTTATTACCGTCAAACGTAACTCCAACTACTGGCATCTGATGCTGGTCTATGCACTGGCTTAATACTAACACTTCTAACTGATGTAGATCAGCTTCTCCGCTAGGAAATGCAACGGCTAATGCTTGTCGTGCCTGTTCGGGGCTTACAGTATTTCCAAAGTTCATGACTCGCTCGAACGTGACGCCATCCAGATTTTCGCTTTCCGCAGGGTCGGGTATGGTAATTTTGGCATTGTTGAGCATCCCTAATTCTACTGACTTGTCAAACAAGCGAGATATGTTTGCTTTGAATTTGGTTTCGTCTGGCTCATGGAATCGTAAAGTCGCAAACAAATCTCCGGAATTGCCGTGGGCAAAATATAGTTTGTACTGACCTTTGCCTATTTCAATTGCTTCCAAAATATTGAATATATATTCTCGTCCAATTTGTTCAGACATAGTATTCTCACAAAGTTATATTTATGATTTTGTCACGACTAAGCTTGTGCGTCAAAGTATTCCCTTACCTATCAGAGTCCTCATTGATAGAATGAAAACAGAGGTCGGTCTAGTAGTTATCGTGCAAAACGATCGTGTTCTTGTTTGGTTTTTTCTAGAGTCGCCTTAGTGCTCTCAAGTTGTCCCCTGGTCTGTTCGACGATATGTTTTGGTGCATTCTTGACGTAAGCCTTATTGGCAAGGCGCTTTTCTAGATTGGCGATAATAGCCTGTTTTTCCTCTATCTTTTGTTCCAGTTCTTTAACAAAGTGTTTTGCAGTTTCTTGGTCTATGTCGAGCCAGACGCTGTGCTTGGTCTGTGTTAGGTTCAGACCATGACCATCGCTAACGCCTTTTACATTACTGAGTCGTGCTAGGCTTTTGATGAGCGTCATGTTGGCTTGGATAAAACTATCGTTTTTGTGATAGAGGGTCAGATTGTCGTTGATCCTCAATGTGGATTTGATATAGCGAATTTCAGAAACAATGTTTTTGATTTCTTCAAAAGCATCAGCCTGTTTTTGGTCAGTCTTTGGCGCTGTTGGCCACGAATTGGTTATAAGGAGCGAATTCCCTGTCCAGCCAATGGTTTGCCAAATGGTCTCAGTGACAAACGGTGCAAAAGGATGAGATAGTTTCAGTATTGTTTCTAATGCGTAGGCCAACACAGGAGCGTTGAGGCTGGTTTTGCTTGCTTCTATGTACCAATCGGCGAAATCGTCCCAAAGCAGGTGGTAGATGAGTTCTGAGGCCTCAGAGAAACGATATTGTTCCATCATCAAAGAACATTGTTCGATTACATGTTGTAATCTGCGCAACATCCAAGCATCCTCTATTGTTTGGATATGTGGCTTTTCTGATGACTTGTGATTGTCGCCAATTTTGTCGCCAACAAAACGGGCCACGTTCCAGAGCTTGTTGCAGAAGTTTCTGGCACCGACCAGTTTTGCTTCTGTAAAAGGTTGGTTGTTACCCGGAGTTTGCCCTGATATTAATCCCATGCGTAAGGCATCTGAGCCATACTTTTCTAGCATGTCCATAGGGTTAATTACGTTACCTTTAGACTTGCTCATTTTTTGGCCCTTTTCGTCTAGGACCAGCCCGTGCAGGTAGACCTCCTTAAAAGGGATTGTACCGGTGTTGTACAGGCCAAATACAATCATTCTGCTAACCCAAGGAAATAGAATATCGGCGCCTGTTTCCATTAACGTAAGCGGGTAGAAGTCTTTGAAATCTTTGCCGTCCGGGAAATCTAGGGTGGTGTATGGCCAGCTCGAGCTGGAGAACCATGTATCGAATACGTCAGGGTCACGGTGGTATGTTTTGCCGTTAACCTCGATGATTTCTTGGTCTACTCGTTCGTCGTATACCCAGTCTTCTGGATCATCAATGTTCTGAAATGCAGGAATTGGAATTCCCCATGCTATTTGTCTAGAGATATTCCAATCACGGAGGTTTTTGTAATATTCGATTAACTGATACTTCTTGCTATCTGGGTAGAATTTGATCTCGTCCTTCTGTAACACTTCTATAGCGGGTTGAGCGAGGGGTTTCATATCGACAAACCACTGCTCTCTCAGAAGTGGCTGAATAGCGGTGCCACACTTGTAGCAGTGGCCAACGCTATGGGTGTAGTCTTCTATCTTTTCTAATACCTTGTGTTTAGTTAGCTCAGCTACTACTGCTTCCCTAGCCTCTTGTACGTTCAGCCCACGGTATGCATCTGGTACATCATGGGTCATGTGACCTTCACTGCTGATGACGGTTACCATCGGCAGATCATGACGCCTAGCCACGTCATAGTCATTTGGGTCGTGGGCCGGTGTGATCTTGACCGCACCGGTACCGAATTTCTGATCTACCATCTCGTCGGCCAGTATAGGAATCTCGCGTTCGGTCAGTGGTAATTTCAGTGTTTTTCCTAAAAATTGTTTGTATCTTTCATCACTTGGGTTTACTGCCACGGCAACATCTCCGAGCATTGTTTCGGGCCTAGTGGTTGCTACGGTAATATTTCCTGATCCGTCAGTAAGAGGGTATTTTATGTACCAAAGATGCCCCTGCTCTTCTTTGTATTCTACTTCAATATCAGCGAAGCCAGTGCCGTGGAATGTACAGAAATTAACCAATCGTTCACCTCTGTATATCAGTCCTTCGTCCCACATTTTTTTGAATGTGGCATAAGCTTGCTCAACGACCTTTTGATCGAGCGTGAATACATATCGACTCCAGTCTACACTGTCGCCTAGTTTACGGAACTGAGATTCGTAGTTATCTTTGTTTTGGGCGACAAAATCCCAAACCTGTTGGTATAGTTCTTCTCTGGAGTAGTCGAAACGGCTTCTGCCTTGTTTGGCTAATTCTCTTTCATAAACAACTTGAGTTTCAAATCCGGCGTGGTCTGCGCCAGGAATAAAGACAGTAGAGGCCCCTTTCATGCGGTGGTAGCGAGTTGCTACATCCATAATGGCGTGATTTAACGCATGTCCGACATGCAAGTTGCCATTGGCATTTGGTGGTGGTACTACAACACTAAAATTAGCTTCCCTACCCCTTTTAGCAGGAGCAAACGCTTCGCTTTTTTCCCAGAGGGCATATATATCTTCTTCGTACTGACTTGGCTCGTATACCTTAGGCAATGTCATAAATGTAATTTCCGTTTTGATTATCAAATGAACTAGAGCGATTAAGCTTCAGACACTTTAAGTATTGACATATGAGTACATCAAACTTTGAGGTAACTGTCACAAACAACACTTTAACACTTTTGAGTGAATACTTCCACCCCTGTTTATTTCATGTGAAATTGGACTAAACAAATACAAGGCTTTTCTACAAAAAGCATCATATCTATTCCCAATGCTGATGTTTTGTTTGGTATGTGCTTGTCGTAATGACAATAATTCAAACGTTTTTATTTTCATTTTTATTATATTGCTAACCGATTATAAACGCAAGAACTTTACAACAACACTTAAGCATGATATAATATACCAACTATGGTCAAAGATATTCGTACAGAAACATTTACTGTTGCTGAGATATCGATTGATGAACTGAAGGCACCATCTGGTGTTGTTGATGAGCAGGGTAGAGAAGTTAGCACAGAGCAAATGGTCAGAGATATACTCGATGCTCAGGGCTATCGTACCTGGACTAGCATGAATGGGGCTTTGAGTCCGGAGGCTAAGCAAGTCAACTCGGCAGTAACCAATAACTCTGACATGTCGCCTCGACAAAAGGCTGGTGCCTATCTGGTAGCGGTACGTGCTGAACGCCCAGTGGAAGAGTAGTGAATTGACAAAATGCTAATGTTTTGCTATAAATAGGCTATGCAAATTAAAAATAAAAACAAAAAACGAATTCACTTAACACAGTTGTCGTTGAGTTTGTTCTAGACAGGCGCACCTTGCAAACAAAGTTTATCCCAAATCAGCCGTTTGTATCTCACCGTGACGCAATCGTGAGTCTGATCGATCACGAGACAGAGGAGCGGGTTGATCGTATCGAGAAAGAGTTTACCGATGGTTTTAACTTAGTCAATGATAATCACTATACAGTGACAGTGTTTGGTTCGGCTCGTGCGACAGAGAAGGACAAGTCGTACCAAGATGCTAGGCAATTGGGAAAGCTTTTGGCTAACGAAGGGTTTGCGGTGGTGACAGGCGGTGGCGGCGGCATCATGGAAGCAGCTAATCGGGGTGCATTTGAGGCTGGTGGACGTTCCATTGGTTTGAATATCCAGCTGCCTCATGAACAGCAACTGAATGCATACACGACTGAATCGATGGGTTTTCATTACTTTTTTGCACGAAAGGTGATGCTAGTATATGCGGCAAGTGCGCTCGTGGTATTTCCGGGAGGTTTTGGAACACTCGATGAATTGTTTGAAGTTATCACGCTTGTACAGACAGGCAAAATGCCAAGCTTGCCAATAATTTTGGTTGGAACTGAATTCTGGGAACCGCTTGACGAATATATTCGTAATAGCATGCTTCATGAAAAGTTAATTAGTCCCGGAGATGAGGCACTTTACTACATAACTGATAGCCTAGAAGAGATAGCTCAGATTGTGAGCTACCACCGCGATGCCACCTCTGTCCTCGCCACGGCAAACGCAGTAAGGGCATAGAAATGGCGGAGGTAAAATCTATTCGTGAAACGATTGACCCTGAGGATACTTTGCCTCCAGTAGAACTGATTGTAGACCCAAGCAAAAGAAGCTCTAGAGGCACAGTACAGCCGCGTGGAATGCTTATAGTCTCTGATGGCGAAATCATAGGTAGTGCAACTATCGTCACGCATATAAGAGGGGGGTTCGAGCACTTCAATGGCGTGAAACTTGACTCGCGATATAGAGGGAAGGGGTATGGTATGGCTACCTATCTGGCAGCAATCGAGCATGCTCATAGTGAAGGAAGGGAATGGCGGTCGCATGACTGGACACAAACCGGAGCAGCAGCAAAAGTTTGGCAGCAGTTTATTGATAGTGGTATTGCAGAGGTTGTAGAGCCATTAACCTATGTGGGTGCTGAAGAAAATGGTATCGAAAAATACACCTCTGACATCAGGATACCCCCAAGCAGTCCGACTACATAGATAAGTTGGGTTTGATGTCGAGTGAATAAGGGTCGGCGGCTGGTCGACCTTTTTGTATGTGGAAGAATCCCAGGGTGGCAATCATAGCACCGTTGTCGGTGCAGAGCTTAGGGTCGGTGTATTCGATATTCACTGGCAAACGTTCAGCTAACTGCTTTCGTAACTCTTGGCTGGCTGCTACGCCACCGCCGATGACCACGCTACGAGGCTGAAACTCCTCAAATGCCTGGATTGTCTTGTCGACGACCGTCTCGACGGCTATACGCTGGAAGCTAGCAGCGATGTCGGCTTTTTGTTTGTCTGATAAATGGTGCTGGAGTTCGAAGGAAGGGAAGGTGTGGTCTTTGCCGATTACTTTCTGGGCGGTACGTAGCACGGCTGTTTTTACTCCACTGTAGGAATAGTCGTATTTTGCCTGAAGTTTGGCCTTAGGAAAGTTGTAAGCGTATGGATCGCCAGCCTCGGCTTGCTTGGCAATACTTGGTCCGCCAGGGTAGGGGAGTCCTAAAATCTTTGCTACTTTGTCGAACGCTTCGCCAATAGCATCGTCATGTGTCTGGCCAAGTAGGGTATATTCGAAGTGGTCGCGCCAGATCACTAATTGACTGTGGCCACCCGAAACAATTAGTCCAAGTAGTGGAAATTCTGGCTGCTTTTGGGGCAAAATGAAGCCTTCTAGGCCGGTTTTGGTCAAAAAGTTGGCGTATATATGCCCCTCAACGTGATTAACGGCGTACAAGGGCTTATGCTGGGTAATGGCAAGTGTTCGTGCTGTCATAACCCCAACAAGCAGCGAGCCTCCCAGGCCCGCACCATAGGTAACAGAAATTGCGTCGATATCTTTCCAGGTAAGGTTTGCTTGGGTGAATGCTGCCTCTAGAGTTGGTGTTATGGCCTGTATGTGCTCGCGGGCAGCTAGTTCGGGTACTACTCCACCGTACTGGGCATGGATGTCCATGCTACTGGTGGTTTTACAGGCTAACAGGTCTATTCCATCTCGAACAATACCTACGCTGGTTTCATCACAGCTGGTTTCTATCCCAATTACTATCATCTCTAGTCAGTATAACAGAAGTTTGTTTGGTAAGGCAGGAAAAAAATTGTATAATATATGACATGAGCATGGATGCTTATGGGCAAAATCCGCATATGTCTGGCGTGCCTCTTTCTGAAGCAGAGTTTCAGATTTTTAGCGATATCCGCCAAGAGTTTGCAGAGAGTGAGCGTCGAACTTGTGTGTTTGCTTCGGAAAAGTCTGGCTCGGTGTTTGCGATGGAAACCCTTGCTGGCTCTATCGAGTTCTCAATCCATGCGTGGGGTACTCGAACAAAGATTCACCCCAATACTCCGGTGCTCGCAAGAGCCGTATTGAATGAAATTTCAGAGATCAGCACGACAGAATTCCAAATAATAGGCGCATCCGAGGAAGATGTAGTTAGTGGCCAAGGAATAGTTCAGGAAGCGGCCGATTTGGTTGTCGATCCTTTGACGCTAAGGCCACTTTGGGAAGAGGATATGGCTTTGCGTGAACATGACTTCCAGCTGCATATTGCCGAAGGTTCCATAGTACCTACGCAGATGGGGTATTTACGAAGAGTATCGCTTGGGCGAGTTGTTCTACCCGGTGTAGTTTCGTTGAGTCGTCTGTCTACGGCGGGTGATGTTGTTGAAACGTTTTTTGATTAAATTCGCTGTTATTAGCTAACAAAGTGTCGATGACTAAAGTATCATAATGGTATGAACCCACGGAAGTTAATCAAAAAGGTAATACCAACAGATGTTTTCAAAACTGTTGCGCCTCTTGGACATAAAGTTGAAGCCATGGCATATGCAACTATCAACGGTTTTCCTGCTAGGGGTCTGACGGTGATCGGTGTGACAGGTACCAACGGAAAGACTAGCACCTGTTTTATGATTCACAAGATGCTGACAGAGGCCGGTTACAAGGTTGGGTTGATGACAACCGTGGCTTATGGGGTTGGTGATGATATAAAACCACAGGTTGCCCATATGACAACAGTGTCTGTACCGTTGCTCAACAGGCGTATTAAAGCGATGAAGGAGCAGGGCGCTGAGCACCTGGTGCTGGAAGTTACTAGTCACGCACTGGCCCAGCATCGTGTTTGGGGAGTGCCGTTTTCGGTGGCGGTTATGACAAATGTGACACACGAACATTTGGATTATCACGGTACTTTTGAACGATATGTTGATGCAAAACGGATGTTATTCAAGCAGACTAGCAGAAATTATAAAGGGTTTAGAGTGGGTATTGTAAACGCTGATGATCCAAGTGCCGAATTGTTTGCTAGTGACATAGAGAACCCTGTTTCCTATGGGCTAAAAAACGGTGATATTCGAGCTACAAAGATCAAGTTGACACCGTCGGGTAGTCGCTATGTGGCGAAAATCGATGATGACGAATACCGTATTACATGTCACCTGCCGGGGAGTTTCAATGTTAGTAACTCTTTGGCCACTGTGGCGGTTGGGCGAACACTCGGACTGAGTAAAGACCAGATTCAGAAAGGCATCGCGGCACTTCGTACGGTCGAGGGACGCATGGAGCGTATTGACGAAGGGCAGGATTTTGATGTGATTGTTGATTACGCACATACTCCAGATAGCTTTGAGAAGTTGTTTCGGGATCTCAAGCCTGTTGTGCACGGAAAATTGATTGCTTTGTTTGGTTCGGCAGGTAGACGAGACGAGGCCAAGCGTGCCGAACAGGGGCGGATTGCTGGAACATATGCAGATGAGATTGTGGTGACAGAAGAGGACGACCGTGATATGGACGGCCAGGAAATCATGGAACAGATCGCAAAAGGAGCGAAAGAGTCGGGCAAAGTGCAGGATGAAGATTTATTTCTGGTACACGACCGTGCAGAGGCGATCGCTTTTGCATTCAAACGAGCAAAAAAGGATGACACCGTGATATTACTTGGCAAGGGTCACGAAAAGGATATTCTGCGTAACGGGCCGCGAGCAGCCGAATTGCGCCATCTTCCCCAGGATGATCACGACCCACAAAGAGTTATTGAATACAAATGGAATGAGGTTGCAGAAGCTAAAAAAATCCTCAAAGACCAGTCCATTGACTAAACTACAATAATATGCTACTGTAATAGTATGTCAATTGAACAAACAGCAGAAATAACGAGAAGAACGGATGTTGCTGAAGCAGCAGCCATTGAGACCATCGGAACTGGCTCAGTAGAAGTGGGCAGCGAGATGCTCCCTTGGGTGAAAAGCGAATTAAGTGAGATTCCTACGGCTGAGGTAGTGTCAGATGCGGGAAATTTCCGTTTTGGTAATATTATTGGCGAGAATCCAAAGCTCATGTCACTTGCTCAAAGAGAAATGAGAGGCAATGAACACATGGATGACCAGCTTAACCGATTAATGTATACGGGTATTCAAAAAATTCTTCAAGGTAACCCAGGGTCACTAAAAAGAGTTCAAAATGCTCCAGCAGGCACCGCTATTTACTACGATGGCTTGAGAAGTGGTGCTCGAATATTTTTTACAGACATTGGATCCGATGAAGACGGGAAACGAATATTTCTGAAAACAGCTATTTGCGCGAGCAAAAAGTCTGAAGCCGTTGTGCTTGGCACGTTGTCAGGTAAAGGCAAAAAGGAAAAAGTGTAGTCAGTATGCAAGCCGGCGGATTTGAATGTCAGCCACCAGACGACTGCGTAAACCCTGCGTCTATTGATATCTGGGGAGCAAGCGTTAACCCAGATGGAACTTACGGTGAGGTGGATGTTAGCTTCCGAGATTCATACGACAGGATGTGGTATCTCACGCTCATTACGCCGGATAGATATATGGCACAGATACTCGATGAGATTGAAACGACACTGCCGTCTGATGTTGCTAATATGGCCATTGGCCCTGAACATGAAGTTAAGAAGATGGTATGGAACGGTGTGCTTACGACTGAAAGTACAAAAGAGATTTTGAGTAATACGAACCCAAGTATACTCAAAGATTTCGCTGTTGAAATTGAGGCTCCAGAAGAATAGATTACCCAATCGTCAGACTGGTGCAGCGGATGTAGCCACCGCCTTTGGCGAGTTCGGATATCTCCGGCATAATTACCTTGAAGCCCTGCTCCTCGAGCTCGGCTTTTAGCTTTGGCGCCTTGGCACTCATGACGACCGTTTCACCGGTAGAAACCAGATTACAGGCAAAGCCCTTGGTTGCTTCGGAGCGACTTACCTCGATTTTGTCCACCCCATTGTAGTCGCGGAGTTTACGACGACTTTCTCTGGTAAATGCTTCTGGACACCAAGCAATCAAGCCTTTTTGACCGTCACTCGGCGCACGAAGAATAGCTATGGCTAAGTCAATATCGTAGTAAAAGCTATCTGGCCAGCCGGTAGTTTTGTTGATAATTCTAGGGCCGAAGCCGTGCAGTTGACGTTCCGGACGTGTTTCTAGGCTAATAACGTTGTAACCGAGCTTGTCGGCCAGGAATTCGTGCACAGCGCGGTCTGTGCGATATGTGGAGCCAACAAATAAGTCATTGCCACAAGGCAGGGCGTCGCCTTGGCCGCTAAAGCGTAGATTATCTGGAGTATGGATTATCTCTTTGCCCAGATTACGTAGCACCTGTTCAGCGTAGGGTTCTTCAGCTTGGCGTTTGTTGGGTAGTCGCGACATCACGGCTTTGTTGCCACGGCAAAGCGCCCAATTGGCGGTATAAACACCGTCTTGGCAGCTGACTGGCGGTGGTACAGGAATGACGTTCACCCCGGCGTTTTCGAGCGCTTGGCGAATCGATGAATGTTCTTGTCGGGCTTTTTCTATATCTACAGGTATCTGAGCGTTCATGTAGGCATTTATTGGGAAAGAATCATCGAAATAATCAACTCCAGACATAAGAACGGTGTTGTTTAGCAAGGTCGTTGTCATTATGCAAAATTATAACAAAAGTTGAACGGATAAAGTATTGCAAAATAGTATAAAAAATGCTATAATTTGTCGACTATGAGTATTGCTCCAGGTGACTCGTTCGAAAATCCAGCCTCCATCAATCTGGAGAGGTTATTTGACGGTAGTTTTAAGGAAGTAGATATTCAGTTTAATCTTGCGCGAACTGAAGGTATGGAATCGCGCGGTATTGACGTTATCAATCGGGACCTCGGACGTTATCTGATAACTCCACCTAGCAGTATTGATAGTGAAGAGTGCATCAACCTAGCGCTAGGCGATCAAGTAACTTTGGGCGTCGTTGAGCGGGATGATGAGCATGTTATATATAAAGTGCCCCAAGGTGCGAGATTGCTTGCCCGCACACTTCAGAATCCACCGTATGAAGCTCCTTATATGAGATTTTTGGCAGCGCGTGCCGACAGGATGCTGACTAGACTAGAAAAACTGGACAATAATGCATTTGGTGTAACACCTGATAAAATAGCTATAGGACATAACGGTGACAATAAAGAGACGTCAGAGGACGATACATTTCTAGTAGTTGTTCCGCCGTTGACAGAGCCTAGTGTTGTTCAGGGTCTTGAGGGCAAAGATCGGGTTGACGCGCTTAATTTACTGAGGGAAAAAGCAAGAGGAATCCGGTCGAGTGTTCAAAGACACTTGGGTGCGGTTGCTCTGGGTACCGATGAATATGTCGAGCTTATGCAAACAGAACGATCCGACATCTGGAGTTGGCTCAACGAAAGGCACTAATGATGACGCGAGTTAAGGGTTTTGTACAAGAAGTGGCAACAGAGCAAATCAGTTCTGGTCAGCTTTATGTGCCAAGTTTACAAAATATTCGCCAAGCGGAAGTTTATGATGGTGAGATCTCTGAGGTGCACAGAGATGCTCTTAGGGCTGGCGTGCCTGTCGTTGCTCTGGCGTTGGCCGAAACATTAAACCCGGCTCATGCTTTTGAAGTATACCCAACCAAAACCATCGACAGCCAACGGTCTGCCCACGGTGTTAGCTTTGGACGATTTGTCGCACGAGCGCCGCATGCCAGAAAGGGACTGCGCACATTGGTTGATGTAGCCGTAAAACCATTTGACGACGCACCTACTGCTTTGAACGAAATGCACGGCTATCATGTACTTGATGAATTGGGCGTAGAAACCTTTCAGCCGGTCGGGATATTCCCGGCACAACACGGCGATCATTTTATTGCTATGTCACGAACACGTCGAGACATGCAGAGCCTTGACCGTGATACATGGGTGGTCGGTAGGCGAGTAAACTCGGCTGCTACCGCCGAGACCGCTGAGCGCAATACGCAAACTATTATTGAGATTGCTGAAACGATGGCTTATATACATGCCAACGGTGTTTTTCACCCAGATGGTCAGATAAAGAACTGGTCGGTCACCGCAGACGGTACTGTTGGGGTTATCGACACAGAAAACTTGACCCAAGTAGAGATTGGGTCGGTAGATGCCCCTGAACTGGCCTGGTATGACATTAGTAAGCTCGTAAAGTCATTGATATTGGAAAACCAGGACGAAGAAGACAAGATGTTTGGCGTTGGCATGTTGGCTGGAATGGCTATTGGTCAGGTGCGCGAAAACATTCAAGAATTAATAGTTGCACCATATGTCGATGCTTTAGTTGGTATGATATCTGACGACAATTTACAGCAATACCAACATATCGAGAACTTGGTGGAATCAGTAACGAACCGTTTTCACGTCTTAGAGCCAAACTGGCCTGAGCATTTGGTGAGTCTTCAGCAAGTTGCATTTGAATACCAATAAATCACCCAGCGCAAAAGCGACGCTTGACACACGAATTAGCACTCGGCTATTATGAGTGCTAATGGGTGTTGCGTAAATGTTCTTCGCTTCACCCTCTCTAGGAAACATATCTAAACGGAGGAAAATATGGCTGTAAAGATTCAACCATTGGCGGACTATGTTGTTGCTCAACAAGAGGAAGCCGAAACTAAGACCGCTAGTGGTTTGTACATTCCTGGTGGCGCCCAGGAAAAACCAAAGGTTGCAAAGGTGCTAGCCGCAGGCAAGGAAGTAAAGAATGTCAAAGTCGGTGACCGCATCATCTATGGCGGTTATAGCAACACGGACGTCAAGATGGACGGCGAAACCTACATGTTAGTCAAAGAAGAAAACATTTACGCAACGGTAAAGGGGTAGCAAATGGCAAAGAAAGTTTTTTATGACGAAGATGCCCGCAAGCGTGTGCTTGGCGGCGCAGAGATTTTGTACAACGCGGTCAAAACAACTATGGGACCGAAAGGTCGCAACGTTGTCATCAGTAAGGGCTACGGCGGACCGACAGTTACACACGACGGTGTTACGGTTGCCAAAGGCGTAGAAATTGCCGATGTAGACGACGAAACACTCGGCTACAAAGTCGGTGCCGAGCTTATCAAGCAGGCAGCCAACAAGATGAATGACGTCGCCGGTGACGGTACCACGACAGTTACTGTGTTGACCTATCATATCTTGAATGAAGCCAACAAGCTGATTGCCGCCGGACATAATCCAATGCTTCTGCGCAAAGGTCTAGAAAGAGCTGCTCAGGATGTTATCAAGCAACTTAGCGGTATGGCTGAGGACATTAAGGCGAACAAAAAACGTGTGGCTGAGGTTGCTACAATTTCGGCTGGTGATGCCGAGATTGGCGAGCTGATTGCTGATGTTATTGACAAAGTTGGCAAGGAAGGTGTAGTGACCGTCGAAGAAGGTCAAGGCTTGGCGCTGGAGAGTGAAGTTGTCGAGGGCTTTACCTTTGACAAAGGATTCGTTAGCCCGTACATGGTTACAGATGCTAATCGCATGGAAGCGGTTTCTGACAAGCCAGCTATTGTGGTGACCGACAAAAAGATTAGTTCTATCCAGGAATTCTTACCACTACTAGAAAAGTTGGCTCAGGCTGGTAAGAAAGAGCTAGTTTTGATTGCCGAAGACGTAGAAGGCGAAGCACTCGGAACATTCGTACTCAATAAGCTAAAAGGTGTGTTTAATACGATTGCGGTCAAGGCGCCAGCATTTGGTGACCGACGTAAGGACGTCTTGAATGACATTGCAATTCTGACTGGCGCCGAGGTGATCACCGAGGACCGAGGAATGACCTTTGAAAACGTTGAGTTGGATGTTGTTGGTTCAGCCAGAAAGGTGATTGTTACCAAGGATGAGACTACTATCATTGAAGGTGCTGGCGCTTCTTCGTCAATCAAGGCTCGCATAGACCAGATTGCTTTGCAAGCAGATAGCGCATCTAGCGAGTACGACAAGGAAAACTTGGACAAGCGACGAGCAGCACTTAGTGGTAAAGTTGCAGTCATCAAAGTTGGTGGCGCCACAGAAACTGAGATAGAAGAGAAGAAATTCCGTGTAGATGACGCTGTTGCCGCTGTAAAAGCTGCCATGGATGAAGGTATCGTAGCCGGTGGTGGCGTAACCTTAGTAAACCTTAGCGAAGCTATCAAGGTTTCTGGCTCTGACTCCGAAGAAGCTGGTGTACAGTTGCTTAAGAATGCGCTACAACAGCCATTCAGAATCCTGATGACCAACAGTGGTTTGAACGCTGATGAGTGGTTACCACAAGTCAAAGCAGCCAAAGCCGGTCAGGGTGTGAACGTGAATAACCCCGACAAGCTGGTTGATATGAAGGTAGCCGGAATCGTAGATCCAGCTCGAGTAACCAAAGAAGCAGTGCTGAATGCTGTATCGATTGCCGGTACTAGCATGACCATGGGCGCGTTGGTGGTAGATGTGCCAGAACCAGAAGCCGCAGCACCAATGGGCGGTGGCGGTGGCATGCCTGGCGGCATGATGGGCATGTAACTCGATTTCCGCGAATTAAAAAGCTCCGGTTTTCTCCGGAGCTTTTTATAATACAGTTTTACCTGTTCATATGAATAATTTAACGCATAACCACTACCATTAATGAATACTTGCCAGAAGTGCTAGTATGTAGTATTGTTTTACTAGATATCGGAGAGAGGAATTTATGGCTATATTCCAAAAAGGCAACAATCAGACCAGTATCCCTGCAGAAATACAGGAATACTACGAGACGGGCAAACGCGACCGGACTGGCGTTGCGTGGCTTTTGGCAATCGGAACACTATTGTTGACTATTATTTTGGCGGCTGGCATATTCTTTGCAGGCAGGTGGACGTACCGGAAAATTGCTGGCAGCGATAACAAAGCGCCGGTAGTTACTCAGAATGAAAACAAGCAGCAAGAAACCACTGATCCCGAAGTAGCAACGCCTAGTGAAACCGAAACGCATAATTCAGAAGCCGAGCGCAAAGCTGAAGAACAACGCAAGGCAGAGGCAGAAGCTCAAAAGTTGAAAGAAGAGCAAAAAGCTGCCGAACAGCGAAAGAAGGAAGCTGAGCGCAAAACTGCAGAAGAGCTTGCTGCCAAAAAGAAAGCAGAACAGCAGAACATCGCAAGTAGTAGTCCGGTGGCTGGAAGTAGCGTTGCCACAGGAAAAGATATACCCGAGACAGGCCCTGGTGATACCTTGGCGATTTTCGTAGCAGTTTCTTTCCTAGGATATGTAGTTCACAGATTCCGTTTTGCTAAAAGGTAATGTGATAGCAATTGCTTGAGACATAAAACAGCTTCATTTGAAGCTGTTTTATGGTTGCATCAGAAAGACTATTCGGCGTCTTCAGTCTTTTGTTGCTGAGTGAAGTAGTTAATTTCGTTCACTACATCTAAAAGTGCCTGGGCACGAATTTTTTCATCCTCTATGCTCTGGGCCGCCTCGTATGCGGTACGAATTTTACTAGAGTCATCTGTAGCTTGAATCATCATCATAGTTGTACGGAAGCGTTCTTCAGGAGTTTGGTCTAGCTTCTCGACTAGCGGTGAGAGGCTTTGGAGTGCTTCTTGTTTGAGGTCGATTAAGTCGCCAGATGCAGGGGTACTGATGTCACCGGTGACAGAGGTAGTATCTTCGGTATCGGTGTCTGTTTCCTCGTATAGCTCAGGAGTTGGCGCTGTTGTTGCGGGCTCTGGTGCGGCAGATTCATCAGCTGATGGCTCTGATAGCGAAAGTCCACCTGGCAAAGTTGGTGATTCTGGTAATTCTAGAGCACTCTCTGCGGATACGTCTAGCGTAGTGCTTGGTGTTATGTCTGAATCAGTTGATTCTGGTTCAGCAACTGACTCACTACTTGTGTCATTGCTACTAGTAGTATCATCCGCGTTAATAACGGCCGGATCGGCTGGCGGTGGCGTAAAGCCCTGCATATCTGTTGCTGGCTCCGCTGCCGTTGGCTGAATTGTTGCAGCCTCATCGTTATCTTTTGCTTGTTGATTGTTGTCGTGACCGAACATATTTCCCACCCTCTTGATTAATCACTATCGGTTAGTAGATAGTATATAACATAAATACTGTGAGGGAGAAATACTTTGTTAGACGATCTGAAATATATTCATCAACGTGACGCTCAAGATGCTCTTGGTATTGCCGAAAAACAATGGCAGCAGTACCAAAATGATTTTGGTTTTGCATGGGAGCCACCAAAGGAAATACACGACGTAGTTGTTGCGGGTATGGGCGGATCAGGGCTTGCAGCTAAGGCATATCAAACAGTCGGCAACCTAGGCGTACCGTTTAGTATTGTGCAAGACTATGATTTACCAAGCCGGGTAAACCAAAATACTTTACTGGTTTGCTCTAGTTATTCTGGCAACACCGAAGAAACCTTAAGCGTATTTGATACCGCGCTCAGTAAGGGCGATGGGGCAGAAAGGCCTATGATTGTCGTAATTGCGTCTGGCGGCAAATTATTAGATCAGGCAAAAGAGCATCATTTGCCGTACATTCAGCTGCCAAACGGCTACCAGCCACGCTTTACCTTCGGATATCAATATCGGGCTTTGATGGAAGTATTATCACAGACGCCATTTGTGACTGACGAACTTTCCGTTATAGCTGATTCTGCTGATTGGCTCAAGGACCAAATGCTGGATTGGCTTGCCATAGAGCCGGTCAGCAAGAATCCAGCTAAGCAATTAGCGTTGGAGACTATGGGTAAATCACCAGTGATCTATGCAAGTTCGAAGCTTTTTCCAGCAGCTTACAAGTGGAAAATCAGCTTCAATGAAAATGCCAAGAATGTTGCTTGGTGCAACCAGTTACCAGAATTTAACCACAACGAGTTTTTGGGGTGGACTAGTCACCCCGTAGACAAACCTTATGCAGTTGTTGATTTGCGCAGTAGCTTGGATCACCCACAGGTGATTGAGCGGTTTGAGGCCACTGATAGACTATTGTCTGGCAAAAGACCAGCAGCAAATGTCATTCAGGCACAGGGTGATACTCTGTTGAAGCAGTTGATGTGGACAATTGCCTATGGTGATTTCGTGAGTTTGTACCTTGCTTTACTGAACGGGCTAAACCCAACACCCGTGGACCTCATCGAGAAACTTAAGCAAGAGCTAACCTCATGAAGACCGTTATTCCCTCAGAGATAGTGACTCGGGGATTGGTGATGGCCCAAGGCTTGCTTGCGATCGTATAGAGCCAGGCCCGACTCAGTGCCTAGTTACCAGACTGATATTTACAAGAATTGTTGCGACATTATCGTTTACGATATGCAGCAATAATTAGTGGAAGAGCAAACAGTCCTACGACTAGGCTATATGCAGGAGTAAAATAATGTCCTGGAAGCGCACCCATGCCATTAATGCTTATAATATCTGGCAGGCTATGCACTGTAGATAGGTACCCCCAAATCACAAGTACACTAAGGGTAATACCAAACTTGTAGCTCTTTTCAAAAATAATACCTCGTTCGATTATCTCCCGCTCATCGAGTTCGCCAGGTTTGCGTTTAGTCGGCCAGAATACATTTCGTTGTAATCCACTTAATATCATTACCAGTAATGCAGTAAAGACCAGAATGCCAACAGACAGGTTTTCTAATACGAAACGGTTTCGAACTGGATCAAAGGGCGACACCCATAAGCTTTGAATAGCAAACCAGTTGCTTGTCAGTAGCCCCAGTACTATGGCAATAGGCAGCAATGTACCTAGTCTCCTGACCATAGCGGCGTTATCGGTTCGATGCGTCATATTTACGAACACATAAGAAAGTACAGCTACCACGAGTGGTATTCCCAGCTGTCCTATTATAGGGATACCAGGTAGGGGTGCTATGACGAAAAACAGGCCCATAAAAATAATTGATGATAAGAGTAACGCTACGTTGTTAATGCCTTTGTTTGCTGGTTTTTTTATCATGCCTTCTCCTTTTTCTTGGCCAGTGGTGGGAATAATCTGTCAGAAAAAATCGACTCTAACCCAATGTCAAAAACGGCAGCTATTTTGAAAGCCAACTCTAGGCTTGGGTAGTAGTCTCCTCGTTCTATATAGCCAATCGTCTGGTAGTTTACTCCCAGCTTATCTGCTAATTCTTGGCGCGACATGCCAGCCTCAGCACGAAATATCATGACTCTATTGTAGATCATTACATAACACATTGTTGCACATACACAACAAATTGTCAATGGTCTAAACATAATCGAAGAAACTATCTGGTGCAGAGGGTATAATTTATGCATGGACGACATATCTAAGCTTGGTGCGATTTTGGGTCTATGGGCACACCCAGATGACGAAACGTTTTGCTGTGGTGGCTTGGCTGCTCTGGCGAGCAGTAACGGTCAACGAGTTGGCTGTATTACGGCCACCAGGGGTGAGGCTGGTGTGTATCACCCTGAAAAGTGGTCAAAGGAGAAAATAGGGCAAATTCGCACTCTTGAACTCAGCGCAGCCCAGAGTATTTTAGGCATCAATGAGCATTATTGGTTAGATTTTGCTGATGGTGGCTGTGCGCAGGTATCTGATGAGAAGGCACTAACCAAGATTCGGGCAATCGTGATAGAGTTTCGTCCGAACACAATCGTGACTTTTGCTCCAAATGGCCTTACTGGCCACGGAGATCACCGGGCTGTTTCCCGCTGGGCTACTTTAGTTGCTCGACAGGTGGATTTTCGTGTTCGCGTGCTTTATGCAGTTGTCTCGGAGGATGCTTACAAGCGCCACCTAAGAGACATGGACAGGGAATTGAATATATTCTTCGATGTCGATGAACCAGATTTGTATGCATCTGACGAGTGCTACCTAGCGCTTAGCTTATCTAAGGATCTTCGTCGGCAAAAGGGTAAAGCCTTGCGGGCTATGCCGTCACAGACTTTGGATATGCTTGAAAATTTTTCTATCGATCAAGTCTGCCAAGCATTTGGTGATGAATATTTTGTACTGTCTGGAAATGAGCATAGACTCTAGATTGGAGTTTTTTTGAAACCAATCAAATAACCAATGTAGCTAGTAATTAGGTGTAGGCCAAAATATATGACCAAAACACGCAGTACATCATCTATTTGCAGGCTAACGAATGGAGATACAGCCAACAGTCCACCAATGATGTAATCTATCTGATCAAAAGGGAACCATTTATTCCCGGGCTTAACGCCGATTTGTCGTTTGAAGAAGCTTTCTACAGCATCGCCGGCTAACGCTCCAAAGCCAAGTGCGGCAGTGCTAATGACGATAAAGAAGGTCGACTCAACACTGCTAGTTATCACGCGGTATTGCAGCAAGCCAACCAAGGCTGCAACAAATGTGCCAAATAACAGTCCACGCCATGTTTTGTTGGCTCCAAATATTGGTTTGCCACGCCATGTCTTGCCAAGGTCTATAGGTGTGTTCCAGTCTTTTAATATAGGTAGACGGCACGCAAATAAAGGTGCTGCATTAGCTATGCCAGCGGGTAAAAAGAACCAAAATGCTGCCCACCAATCGCTCATAGATTACCTCGAGCTTTGCGGACCTTTTTGCGCAAGCGGTTTAGTTTGGGGTAGAGCAGAGCTCGAACACTGGGCCGCCCAGTCATTGGGATTCCGCTATACATTAGTTTTAGAAAATTTTCTGGTGTCGGTATTTCAGTTAGTGAGGTGTAGGTGGATCCAAGGCCTTGATATCCGTGAGCATCGCTGCTGGCAGCGCCAATTTTGCCGTTTATCCTAGTCCAGACTACTGCTTGCTCACTCTTGTTTTGGAAGAATGCTCGACCATTACAGACTTCTATGATGTCGACGTAATCGACTAGTTCGTCTAGTACGGCGGGATGTATGCCTTTGCGAATTGTTTCGAACGGATGAGGTATGTAGACGATGCCATGTTGTTCCTTGATGCGTTTGATGGTTTCCTGGGGGGTTAGTCCGGGCTGGATTGTCCTGGTGAGGAATAAGCCTACGATTTCTCCTGCGGAGCTCATGATTTCTTCGCCGACAATAATAGAATCACCGAGCTGACGGCGCATTTCTAGGGCAAAGTCTGCAGTGTTATGGTCGGTTATTGCTACGACATCCAGCAGTTTTGCTCCTAAGGCGCGACGATACTGATCGGCGGTTATGCCACCGTCTGGCGAAGCAACTGAATGGGTGTGTAGGTCGATTTTGTACATTAGCCAAGCTTCTTTGTTATCTTGATAAGGCGCTCCAGAGTAGTGTAGGTAGACAGGATGGTAATGATGACAAGGATTATTCCGAGCCGACCAAGGACTAAGCCAATGACAAGCAAGGCCATACGAATTTCGAAACGCCCCAGACCATCTTGGAAGAGGCGATTTACTTCGTTGGCAGTCAGTTTTCCGCCGGCAACCGCAGTCTCGCCCTTGGCCTTGACGTAGCTAACACAGATACTAGAGCCACACGCTGCAACCGCCCAGACTGCCCAGTATGGCTTAGCCATATTAACTAGCGCAAAGGCCGAACCGGTGTAGAGGATGATTTCTTTCATCCGATCAGTACTGGCGTCTAGCAACATGCCTGCGTTGCTAGCCTTTTTTTGAAGGCGAGCCAAAGACCCGTCCAGGGCGTCGAATAGTCCAAAAATTACCAGCAGGATAGCCGCGTAGCCAAAGTAACCACAGGCTATAAGATATGCAATTGGTAAATGCATCAGCAACCCAAATATTGTTATATGATTTGGTAAAATCTTGCCACCACTTAGGGAATTTATTTGTTTGGCAACCAAGTTCATGAACGTCCTGACGGCGTCGCGGATGGCGTCGAGAGAAGTGTTTAATTGCTTCATTGAGTAATATTATAATCTATCGAGCAGAGATTTGTTTATCCTTGGCCGGAAAACGAAGCTGATACAATAGGCACATGAGTACCAAACAAGCGAAGGTAAAAGTATGGTCTCGTTACAATCGACTTGTTGCAGCGCTGGTTGCATCGAACGGCGTGACATTACTGTTGTTTTTGATGCGTTCGGCCGAATCGCAAACTGATAGATACTGGTTTTTGCTGTGGAATTTGTTTCTAGCGTGGCTGCCGTTGCTTTTTGCGGTGTGTTTGGTGGATAGACTGCGAACCACTGCATGGTCTACTTGGCAAAACATCATACTAACAGTGTTTTGGGTCGGGCTACTGCCCAATAGCTTTTATCTTGTGAGTGATCTGATACATTTACATGAAACTGGCGAGGTAAGTTTGCTGTATGACATCGTGATGTTTTGTTCGTTTATCTTCAACGCCTACATTGCTGGATTTATGAGTGTTTTCATTGTTCACCAGCGATTACTCAAACGATTTGCCGCCAAGTGGGCGTACTTAATTATTGCCGTGGTGTTGTTGGCGTGCAGTTTTGCGATTTATCTCGGTCGGAGCTTACGGTGGAATAGTTGGGATATATTAGTTAATCCTGCGGGATTGATTTTTGATGTGTCTGACAGAGTAGTAAATCCGGCTGCCCATACCCAATCATTTGTAACGACTATAACATTCTTTTTACTACTGATGAGTACGTATGCCGTTTTTTGGGAATTGGCAAGACTATCCAATCCAAAACATAAGTAGAATAATCTGGCTATCAGGGGTAATATAGATACAGTGAAAGATTTACTAATTCAGGCTATCCAGTCTGCCTGCAAAGATTTGTTCGAGATCGAGGTCAGTATTGAGTTGTCGAGACCTGATGAGCAATTTGGTGATTTTACAACTAATGTTGCGTTGAAGCTAGCTAAACAAGTGGGTAAAAGTCCTAGGGACATTGGTCAGACGTTGGCGGACAAACTGCGTGACCACGAGCTCTTGAAGGATGTTCAGGTTGCCGGACCGGGCTTTTTGAACCTAGTAATTTCCGACAAAGCATTGGTGGAGTTGGCAAGCCAAGACCCAGAACAGCCACTTACCGGCAAAAAGGTTCTTGTAGAATACTCTGATCCAAACCCTTTCAAGCCACTTCATGCCGGACATTTATATACTACGTTGGTTGGAGATATGATTGCACGATTGGTTGAAAGCGCTGGTGCAGAGACGGTTCGTATCAATTATGGTGGTGATGTAGGCTTGCACGTAGGGAAATGTATGTGGTCAATTATCAAACACATAGGTGGTGAGTTGCCAGAAAAGCTTGACGAAGTTGCAGAAGCGGAAAGACCAGTGTGGCTGGGTAAGCGTTATGTAGAGGGTAACAATGCCTACGAGGACGATGAAAAGTCGCGTCGGGAGATCATTGAGACGAACAAAAGAGTGTATCAATTACATGAACAAGGTGATCATGACTCATTGTTTGCGCAAATATATTGGACATGCCGTCAGTGGAGCTATGATTATTTTGCCGAGCTATACAAACAATTACAGGTTGTGCCGTTTGACCGCTACATTCCCGAGAGCGAAGTTACACAGCTTGGTGTACAAACAGTTCAGGCTCAGCTAAAAAAGGGTATTTTTGAAGAGAGCGAAGGCGCTATAATCTTTGATGGCGAGAAGCAGGGTCTACACAAACGGGTTTTCATTAATTCCGAAGGCTTACCAACTTACGAAACCAAGGATATTGGGCTAAGCTTGACCAAATGGCAGGAATATCATTTTGGTCAGTCAATAATTATTACTGCCAACGAACAAGCACAGTATATGCAAGTCGTGATTGCGGCTATAAAGCAGTTTGCGCCGGAACCTTCGGAACGTACACGTCACCTGACACACGGTGTCGTGAAGCTGCAGGGTGGAGTAAAAATGAGCTCACGCAAAGGCAATGTGGTGACAGCGCTGGAAATACTAGAGGCTGCACGCCAAGCAGGCACGGAGAATGGAACGGTTGCCAATGAACAAACAATTCTTGCAGCGGTAAAGTATGCTTTTGCTAAAAGCCGTATAGGTGGCGATATTGTGTATGATCCTAAAGAGTCAATAGCTCTCGAAGGAAATAGTGGACCTTACCTACAGTATGCCCATGCACGCGCTAGAAGTATCCTCACCAAAGTAGTTGGGCGAAACGATGTAGCCATGACAAACTTGCAGTCAGATGAGCGCAGTTTGCTACGCAAAATTGGCGAGTACTCAGAAATACTAGAAAAGGCAACAGCCGAGCTTATGCCACATCACATATGCACCTACCTATATGAGTTGGCTCAGACCTTCAACAGGTTTTACGAAAAGAATCGGGTCATTGATGATCCGCGTCAAGATGTTAGGCTGTATTTGGTAGAGTGTTATGCAAATAGGCTAAAGACCGGTTTGCAGCTTTTGGGAATTCACGCACCGGATAAAATGTAGTTGACTAAGCGCGTATAATATTTGTCAACAGTTAATGGAGGTTGAAAATGGCAAATAGTAAAATGTCTCAGACGGCTCAGTCCAGGGCAAAGGCGGCAGCTACTCGAGCCGCAAAGCTTAAGGAAACTAGGGCAGGTAGTGCAATGACCGGATTTATGGATTTTGTGCGCAAACAAGGGGTTGTTGGCTTGGCTGTAGGTTTGGCGATCGGTACCCAGGCTGGTGTCTTGGTCAAAGACATAGTAGCTAGTATTATCACACCTATAGTTGATTTGTTGGTTGGTAAGGGTGGGCTGAATGGGTTGACCTGGAATGTACAAATCGGTAATCGTTCTGCGGTCTTTAACTTTGGCTTGTTGATCAATTCGGTTATTGTCTTTTTGGCTGTAGCTTTCGTGATCTATTTTGTTGTCACTGGGCTGAAGCTAGATAAATTGGATAAAGCCAAAGAGTAGTGCATGCAACTCTCAGATGATGAATGGCGTAAGAAGTTGACTTCTGAGCAATATACTGTCCTTCGTCAAAAGGGCACGGAGGTGCCATTTTCTGGCGACTTACTGAACAATGACAAAACAGGGGAGTACCGGTGCGTAGCATGCGGAAACCTACTCTTTCGTAGTGATGCCAAGTACGAGTCTGATGTTGCTGGACTTGCTGGTTGGCCAAGTTTTGCGGATGTTGCTCAGAGCGGGGCGATCGAACTAAAAGACGATGATAGCCACGGTATGCAACGCATTGAGGTGGTTTGTGCAAAGTGTGGCGGCCACCTCGGACACTTGTTCGATGATGCAGGCTCTCCAACCAATAAACATTACTGCATAAATTCCTGTGCCCTAGACTTCACCAAGGATTAAATATCAAAGAATTCCTCGAGTGTTTGGACATTTGTTTTTTTCATCTCAGAGGCCAGTTCTTTGCCAACGTAGCGGATATGCCAAGGCTCATATCGATAGCCTGTAATTTGATCTTTACTCTCTGGGTAGCGAACAATAAAACCGAACTTGTAGGCATTGGCGGCGACCCATTTACCTTCAGCTGTATTACCAAAACAATCCTCGATTCCACAACCTCCGCCGCCAATGTCGATACTTAGGCCGGTCTGGTGTTCGCTGTGTCCTGGCTTCGCGCTTTGAGTATCGGCCACAGTTTGGCCGTACGTTTCAACTTCGCGGGCGTAAACCACCTGTTGAGTTTGATATGAGCGATAGCCACTCATAGGTTGCAGTGTAAGGTTTTCGGCACTTGCAGCTTTGAACATTTTTGTAAGTGCGTTTGCTGCTTCTTGTCGCATCTGCTGTCCGTTGCCAACGGAAACTAAATCCTGAGGGGTGTAGGTTATAGGATCAAATGACCTCTGTTTATTGACGATTATCCAAATACTCTGTGGGTCGTTAATTGAATGCATAGTTTTGTCGAATATTGGTTTGGCCACGGGCTTATCGACATTATCGGGAGCTGTTGTATTAGAATGGATTGGATTTGTTTGTGTTTGTTGTGGCGGATCCTTGCGAAGCAAAAGTGCCACTGTCGCACATACAATTATGAGTATGAAAAGTATTACGAACGTTTGATGGCGTTTAGTCATTACACTATCTAGTATATCGACAAGACGCTTGATTGCGAAAGGTGCGGTATAATATCACTAATGGCCGACAAGAACACAATACCAACTCGTTTGCTCTGGGTCGACCTAGAGATGACTGGACTTGAGCCAGCTAAAGACGTGTTGCTGGAGATAGCGGTAGAGATTACGGATTTTAACTTCAAGACTTTAGCGAACTATGAAGCGCGTATCAAGCAGAAAAGAGATGTCGTAATTGACCGAATGCAAAAGAATATCTGGTGGCGTGATTATCCGGCCAATAGGGATGACTTTGTAAATAAGCTGGACTCTGGTAAGCCACTGGCAGAGGTTGAACAAGATATGCTGGCTCTGGTTGGCGAGCATTTCGGTAACGAACTAGCTGTGCTGGCTGGTAATTCCATATACAATGACCGACTATTTATCAAGCAGTGGATGCCTGCGTTTGATTTAAAATTACACTATCGAATGCTCGATGTCAGTAGCTTCAAGATATTGATGCAGGGCAAACACGGTGAGGTGTTTGAAAAGGATTCAACGCACCGAGCCTTTGACGATATTCAGGCTTCAATTGCCGAACTACAGCATTACCTGGAATGGTTTCGTCACAACTCGTAACTCTCTCGATACACAATATTGTAATATCCGCACAACTGTAGTATAATATACTAGATTTAGTGGAGTTTTCATGCAAGGAAACAACGAAGTTTTTGTGACCCAGCCAACAGACTTACGTCAACTTAAGCACAATGCTTTGCAAGCAAAGCTGGATGCTGTCGTTCAGTTGGGGGCTCTGGGGTCTGTGGTTGATGAAAGTGCTTGGCGCACAGTTGAGGATGAAGCATATTCAGCAATTCACGAGTATGCAGATGTGTATGGTGTAGCTGTTGACGAAGAAGGTATGGCTTTTAGGCGAGATTTTGCTACAGCGCTGAATACTAGGCTGAGAATAGGCATAAATCCATTAAAAAGTCAGATGATAGATGATCCTGCGACCTTTACGGAGCATGCGCGTCGGAAGGGTCTGTTGAGTGATCCAGCTAATGCAATTCCTGATAATGTTGTTGTGCGTTTTGATCGCGCAGTAGACGGCGTGGATGAAGTTGGCCTGTTTGGCAGACGCAGTGCCACAGGAGCGGTAGATACTGGGTCTGGGTTATTTAATGCCGTTGGGCCATTGACAGGCGCAGAGCACAGCATGCAAGCAACCCACAGCCAGACTATTCGCCAGAAGCTTGGCACTTTTGTGAGCAATATCTGGACCGAAAGAAACGTCAGTAGTCGACAGGATAAAATAAAAGGTTATGTGGTAAAGGGTATCGCTGCGGTCGCTCTTGCCGGAGTGGCGGTGTTTGGTGTTGCGAAATGTAGCGACACGGTTGAAATGAAGTCAAGTGAAGAAGGCATTGCGACCATTTCAACAGTCCCTTCTACTACAGAGCCAGACTGGCAAATAGATTTGCCCACAACTACAACGTCGATATTGTCAGAAGTTATTCCCAATTCGCCAGTATCATCATCTGATATCATGACAGAGGGACAAATAGAGACACTCACACCTGCGCCGGCTGAGATGATTGATTCTGTATCTGTCATGATCATACCGGAAGGCAGTAGCGTGTGGCGAGAATTAAAAAAATCATACTCACAGCCAGGCATTTGTGATGAAGAAATGGACATGCGTATATTGGCCGCCTTGCCATCTTTGCGTCGAGACAATACACACATAAGTAATCTTAGCGAGATTAATATAGGGCAAGCTATTAATATTGGCCCAGAGGCTATGAGTATTCTGGCGGGTGCTCGCGCTTAGGGTTGGTGTAAAATACGATTAGTATGGACCATCAAACTGTCGAAACATATTTGTTGAGTATGCCAAATTCTAGGTTAGATTATCCTTTTGGTGAAGGAGTGGCTGTGTATAAAGTCAAGGATAAGATGTTTGCTCTGATTGCAGAGGGCAAGGTACCTGTGCGTATTAGCCTGAAGTGTGACCCGGAGCTCTCGAAAGTATTACGCGAAAAGTATACCGAAGTCATGGAAGGTTACCATCTAAACAAGAAGCACTGGAATACTATTATTCTGAGTGGTCAGCTGGACTGGGATGAGGTTCAGGGTTTAATACGACACTCGTATGACTTAGTTGCAAAGCAGCTTAGTTAGCATTGCCTTCAAGCTCAGGGTCGACCCCGATAATGATCGAAGCATTTTGGTATTGGATGCCTATTGCTTCTTTGAGTTTCTTGTTTACGCTTGTCTTATAGGCGGTGTTGAGCTTTTTTTGGTAGTCTACTAGCTCAGCCTGAATAAATTTCAGGTAGACTTCGTCAAAGCGGTTATTTTGAGTGGCATTGGTTAACATCGCATCGGTTTTGGGATTCTCGGCGGCTTTGGGGATCTTTACCTTTTGAGACTTCAGCACAGTAGTTAGTGACGATTGGTCGCTTCGCAGGCTGAGCTTGGTAGTCATGGCTAAATTACGCGCCTCAATACCTTTGGCTTCTTTGATAGCAATATCAGATACGCGGATTATCTCACTCTGCTTGGCGGCTACGGCTAGCAGATAATCGGTGTTGGTTGGTTGATTCCCGGTCATCGACACGACTACGGAAATAATGATTCCAAGTATCAATATTCCACCACCAGCAAAAAGAGCAATTTTCTTCTTACTCATACCACTGCCGATACTTTTCTTTGGTGTGGCTTGCGGGTTAGTTATGAAATCATACTGATCATTCGGTTCCATATTCACATATATTTAACCACAAAAGGAAACATTTAAACAAACCAAGACTACTGTAATACATTATTGACAAATAAGCACTAGTGTGATAATATTATTCTATCAATAAATAAACAAACAGAAGCAAATAAAACAAAATGAAAGATAGAGATTCATCCATTCCAACATTAGAAGTACAGGGTCGTATGCTAACGCCTCAGCAAATGCTAGTAATAGGCGCATTGGCTACTACGTTGTACTCCGGTGCAGCCAATTATTTCAACGGTGAAAACGGTAAGCCAAAACTACCAGCGATTGACATAGAAATGGAAAGTCATCATAAGGTTGTTGCTGAGCACGAAACTCCAATCACCGTTCAAGATCAGGATGGTTCTACTACTACAGTTGTTGACGGCAGACATGGTAGCGGTGATACAGTCGATTCATCTAGTAGGCAAACTCAAATAATTGCTGACACTATGACAGAGAGGTGGGCTCGACAGTTTGCTGATGATGCTGAGTCGGGTAGGTTGATTGATCCTGGGGAGATTGATATATTTGCTTCATCTGTAAAAACAGAGCTGGACCAAGGGTGGGTTATTGATGGAATGTCGTTTCGCGGAACGGCATCTGCTGAAGATGATTCGGTAAATGAACGAGGAGTTAGGACGGCGGGCTTGCAGGTCACTACACCAGAAGCTGCCGCCAAACAGGATGAACTAGGAAATGAGCGACGTGACATAGGCACAATGCAACTTGCTGCGGCCTTGCAAGAAAGAGGCGTATCTGTAGACCCTGCGATGATTGACTTACTACCGTCTATAGAGGATGTTCTGACTGATGACGAAGTAATTATGGTAGATCAATTGGCGCAGAGTTTTGGACATGTATCAACGACGCAAATGATAGAACAGTGGAACCGCGATCCAGCCTCGGTTGATCCTGCCGTTGATATAGTTCTGACAGAATTTCTGGCTCAGGAACGAACTTTTCAGGTAGAAGTATCTATGTCTAGGACAAGCAGTGCTGAAGAAAGAAGTGTGCCGGAGTCAGAACAGGATACTGGTGATGATGGTGGCACTATTAAAGAACACAGTGAACATGAAGAGAGTGAAACCAGCAAATTCAGGTTCTTGCCAATCATCATACCTGGCTATATTGCTTTTGCCATAGGTAGACGAAAGTTACCAAGCAACCCAACTCCACATATCGTTACTGAGGTGCCCGGCGCTGGCCCATTGCCCCCTAGAAAGACACCAGTTGAAGTGCCACCAACGCACAAACCACCAAAGCCTCCAGTTCCACCGACTCAGCGTGAACGATTCCCTCATCCAAAATCTGACCAAATGCCAAAATCACAAGTGACTGATACTGCCTTCCATCGAAAACAGCCTCGAAACCATAACTTTCATGGACGAGCAGGGCATATAGCAGGTGGTCCTGGACGAATGAGTCGTAGCAGGGGCGGCAATAGATCTGGCAAACGTTAGCTCGTGAACTGCACTACCATGCAGTGCGCAATGACTTGACGACTGGAGCACACCGGCTCTTTAATGCGCTCATACTTGCCACTAGACGCTATCTGCTTGATACTTATCAATATGGATGCGGTAGAAGAGGTAAAATCCAGATTAGCCATAGAGGACGTCATCGGTGAGTATGTCCAGCTCAAACGTGCTGGGCGCAACTACAAAGGTCTTAGTCCTTTTGGTGCTGAAAAGACACCTAGTTTCATTGTTAGTCCCGAAAAGCAGATTTGGCATGATTTTTCGTCAGGTCGGGGTGGTGACATGTTTAGTTTTGTTATGGAGATGGAAGGTTTGGACTTCAAGAGCGCACTTGAGCATCTGGCGCGCAAAGCCGGAGTTGATCTAGAGCAGTTTCAGACTGGCAGGAGAGCAGACTTCGGCAAGGTAAAAGAGCGGCTACATGAAGCCCATGAGTTGGCTACCAAGTTTTATCAAGCACAGTTCAAACAGAACCAAACAGCGCTTGATTATATTTTCAAACAGCGCAAGTTTACCAAAGACGTAGCGTTGGCATTTCGGATTGGCTACTCACCAAACAATGGCACTGCGCTGTTGGACTTTTTGAAGAAAAAAGGCTTTACGGAAACAGAGCTAGTGAAGTCAGGTCTGGTTACCAAGCGTTATCGAACGGCTAATGACATGTTCCGTGGGCGGATTCAGATTCCACTGATGAATGCGCAGGGTAGGGTTATTGGCTTTACAGCTAGACTGCTCGAAGACGCACCGAATGCTCCAAAGTATCTGAACACTCCTCAAACGCTTTTGTACGATAAAGGACGTCATGTGTATGGGTTACATTTGGCCAAAGACAGTATTCGCCGTTGCGGTTATGTTGTTGTAGTGGAGGGAAATTTGGATGTCATTGCCAGTCATCAGGCAGGTATTGCTCAGGTTGTCGCTACGGCGGGTACGGCAATGACCGAGATGCATCTAAAAGCTTTGAATCGCTTTACGGGTGATATTCGACTAGCATTTGATCAGGACAAGGCGGGTTTGACAGCAGCCGAACGGGCAATTCCAATTGCTGGCAAGGTTGGCGTTAATCTGAGTATGATTACCGTACCTGAAGGTAAAGATCCTGATGAATTGGTAAAGAAAGACCCGGCGCTGTGGCGTAGCGTGATTGAAGACCAACAGTATGCCGTGGACTGGTTGATGGACCGCTATGCAGCGGAATTGGACCTGAGTACGGCCATGGGCAAACGTAAGTTTAGTGATGTTGTGCTTCGTGTGGTGCGTCAACTGCCTGACCAGGTGGAGCAAGAACATTACATCGGTGAAATTGCCAAAAGTGTTGGCGTTAGCAGACAGGCTCTTGAACAAAAAATGAATTCAAGCGAAGCTGTCCAGCGAGTAAGCCTCAAAAAGGGCAAGGCAACTCCTCGGACATTGGACCCAGCCCTTATTGACCGCAAAAAAACCCAGGATCAATTTATGTCATTGGTTTTGATGCAGCCACCACTGAGACATTATCTAAAGCCAATCACTTATGACATGCTGATGAACGAACAGGCTCATCAGTTACTTCGGTTTTTGCAGGACAATCCATTGTTCAATGGCGATTCCAAGGAAGCCGAGGCCTTGAGTGATGTGGCGGATTATGTTAAAATCTTAGGATTACAGTTCGATGAATTATATCGACGCCACGAGCTATTGGAACTTCGTAACGAAGCCGCTCGACTGCAGGAAAAACTCATAAAACAATACGTTCAAGCAAAAAAACAACCAATAACAGAGGCGCTGGCTCATGCTGAAGGCGATGAGTTAAAGCGTTTGCTGCAGCAGGTGAAAGACCTGGACAATCTACTAGGCAAATTTTAATAGGAGAAGCGCTAATTTATGGCTGAAGATGATCAGAAAAAAGCCGAAGCTAAGGCTGCACTTATAGAAAAAGCTAAAAAAGACGGTAAAATTAACCAACAAGATATTTTCGCAAGTATTCCTGAAACACCCGAAAATGCAAACATTCTTGATGAGCTGTATACCGAGCTGGCCGATGCAAACATTATGGTTGTAGCGCCCAACGAGCCAAAAGTAGCGCTTTCTGGTGATTGGGTAGACGAGGATGGAGATGAAGAAATTGACCTTAGTGAAAAGGTCATCATGGACGATATCGCTGACGACTCGGTCCGTCTGTATTTGCGTGAAATCGGAAAAATACCTCTACTGAAAGCCGACGAAGAACTAGCGCTAGCTCAACGTGTGGTAGCTGGTGACAAAGTTGCCAAAGACGAGATGGCCGAAGCGAATATGCGTCTGGTGGTTTCTATAGCCAAGCGTTATGTTGGTCGTGGCCTGGATCTACTCGACCTTATTCAGGAAGGTAACACCGGTCTTCTTAGAGCAGTCGAAAAGTTCGATCCTGATAAAGGATTTAAGTTCTCTACATATGCGACATGGTGGATACGACAGGCAATTACTCGCGCAATTGCTGACCAGGCTCGAACTATTCGTATTCCGGTTCATATGGTGGAAACTATCAACAAACTCTTGCGTACCCAGCGTCGCTTGACTCAGGATCTTAACCGCGAACCGACCAACGAAGAAATCGCCAAAGAGATGGAGATTGATGTTGAAAAAGTTGAGCATATCATGAAGATCAAGCAGGATATCAGTTCGCTAGATGCTAGTGTACGTGATGATGAAGAAGATTCTGTGTTGGCAGATTTCATCGAAGACGAAGACACAATCAGTCCTGAAGAATCTGCCACCAATCAGCTGCTGAAAGAGCATGTCAAGGATATGCTAGGCAGTCTAACCGAGCGCGAACAAAAGATTCTTAAGCTCCGTTTTGGGCTAGAAGATGGCAAGAGCCATACCCTCGAGGAAGTTGGCCAAGAATTTTCTGTGACCCGCGAGAGAATTCGTCAGATAGAAGCCAAAGCACTTGCAAAGCTACGCAAGCACAAGGATTCCAAAAAATTACATGATTACATCAAATAAACTAGAACTTATTGGACTTGGTGGAACGAATGGTAGCGGCAAAGACACGGTTGGCGAGATGCTGGCCGAGAAACACGGATATTTGTTTGTATCGGTTAGTGATTTGCTGCGCGTAGAACTAAAGCGGCGAGGGCTGCCAATAGAGCGCGAAAATCTACGCACACTGAGTGCCGGGTGGCGCCGTGAAAGTGGGCTAGGCGTTCTTGTCATTAAGGCGGTTGAATTCTACGAACAACAAAAGGCCAACTACAAAGGCATAGTCATGGCAAGCCTACGTAACCCTGGCGAAGCCGACGAGATTCACAAACTTGGCGGCACACTCATCTGGGTGGATGCCGATCCAAAGGTTCGCTATAACAGAGTATTTTCTAGACAGAGAACTGCCGAAGACCGTAAGACTTTTGAACAATTCATAGCAGAAGAACAAGCGGAGATGCAGCATAATGGTGATGAAGCAACGCTGAACATGTCAGCTGTAAAGGAAAAAGCAGACATTACACTGTTGAACGACGGAAACGATATCAGTGCCTTCCAGAAAAGCGCTGAAAAAGCACTAAATTTGACATAAACACATATTTGTGATAATATTTGTTCATGAGTAAAAACGAAGCAATTACAAATATTGATACCAAGAAACCTAGTAAGCCATCAACTCTGCGCAAGGCAGCATTAGCACTTGTTGGTGCTGGGGTGCTTGTAACTGGTTGTGTCGACCAGTCTGACAAAGGGATTGCAAAACCAACACCGGCAGAAGCAGCTAGTAACATTCCTAAAAAAACCGATGATGGTAAAGTGCCAGGTCCTATCAACGAACCAGGCTCTCTAGATAATGCGAGTCTTGCCCCCGAGATCGGTAGTGCAGCCATGGTTGAAAAAGCTACTACACCCGAACAAAAAGCCGAGTTCCAGATGTCAGCCACGGCACTCGCTACGTCAATTGTAGATTTGTACAACCAGGGCATTGGTACTGAAAATGCAATGTATGAAGGTGAAGAAACGCACGGTAGCCGAATCATCAACGTCGAAAACGTTGCGAATGACGGCAGTGGGTTCTATGTGCTAGCGGCTGAGCTGCAAGCTGGTTCTATGGATCCTGGCACAGTCAAGAGCGTTACTATTGCAATGTATACAGGTCCGGCAGATGACAACAGAACTGTTGATGTAGATGGCGATGGTAATGTTGATAATCGACAAGCGTTGTATTCATTAAGATTACAGAACTCAGACAACGGCTGGATGATGAGTACCCAGGTTGATCCATCTGTAGATACCTCGGGCTTGGATCCAAACGCATCAACTGTATCTCAGCAAACGAGCTTCGCTAAACAATTAGTACTTCGTGCTGCTGACGGTGCGCCTGTAGCGTAAGTGATCGTCGATAAACAACTAGGATAGCTTTGTGAGTGAGGTAATACAACAAACAGACAGTTTATCTGGGGGTGACTTGGACCATGGGTATGGGCAAGATATTGCTAACGAAATGCACCGCAACCTGATGATATGGGCGCGAGAGTATGTAGGTAGTATGGATGCTTCTGTCAATGATATTCTGGATCCAGTAGGACCGGAAACTTCGTATACGGGCGAGCTGGATTCATATAGGCAGAGACTGCAAGATATTCCGGTGCTGGGCAAAGACGAAGAACGTGCATTGTTTGAAAAGATTGACAAGGCAAAACTGGCAACCGCAAAGGTAGTCATAGATGGCATATGTTTTGCTAATGGTATGCCAGGCATGTTCGATCCTGCGGAAAAAGATCTATCTGATATTGCTGATGGAGTAGCCGCAAAGAAGTCCTTGGCATATCACAATCTTCGACTTGTGGCGTGGCTGGTGAGTCGCTATCAGTTCAAGACAGACTCAATTCTAGAAGCTGGCGATCTACTATCTGAGGGCATGTTTGGGTTAGACAACGCAATTGATAGATTTGATGTTTCAACGGGTAATGCGTTTAGTACTTTTGCTGTGCCTTGGGTACGCAATGGTATTACGCGTGCTGCCCGATCCGTTAGTATTATTCCAGAACATCACCACGTCAAGATTAAACCGATAAAAAGCCTGCTAAAAGCCGGTATGACACATGAAGAGATAGCCAAAGAACTCCACATGACAACAAGATCAGTAACAAGCATTATTGATTTTATCAGTACGCCCAAGTCTCTAGACGTACCGATATCGAACGGTTCTTCTGATAAAGTGCTTGGTGATATGATTGCCGACTCGAATTCAGAAGATCCTTACAATACTATTGAACAACAGATTTCAATTATGGGGTTGTTCGACGAGCTGAACGAACGTCAAAGTAGGGTCTTGCGGCTTAGGTATGGTATTGGCTCACCTGAAGGTCCTATGACCCTAGAGGAGATTGCTAAGCTAGAGGGTTGTTCTGGGCCGAGAATTAGACAGATCGAAAAATCAGCTTTGGAAAAATTACGCCTGATTGTCGAGCGAAAGGGCTTAACCCAGGAAGAGCATCTCGTTTCTAGCTAAATCTAGATTGACGGTTTCACCAGCCAGAACTCAAAAGGTTTTAGGTAAATGCTTTATGCTATTGCTTGCGTCTTTAGCCCAGTAGTGTCATGCTTGCATCATGAACAGAGGTGCAAGCAAGTTTGAGCAACCACTAATAGAGCATATGGTTGATGTGGTGGTCCTGTTGCACGAAGTTGGGATACAAGAAGAGATGGGCGGTAAGTATATTTCTTTCCTAGGAGAAGATCATGGCGCTGCCGATACTGACATACAATATTCTTCACTAGCTATCGGTAGACTGTATATGGCCAGTCTGAGGAAGTCGTTGACAGAGGAGTATTCTATTCTCGAACAAACAATGATCGGGTTGGTTACTGGCCGGGCCAGCAAAGATCAGCCGATGTCAATTGCCGAAGCGGCTCGTGAGTATGCCATTCGATTTGGTGATTCTGAAATTGTCCGGCAAGAATGTGTACAAATGTTTTTCTCTGGTATACGTAAAGTTCGCCAGAGGATAAACGCTTACCCAGAGCTTGCGCATTTGGGACGAATTGACTTGGAGCAGCGCTGGCAGCAACGAGGTTCGAGATAATAGGACAGACTCACCGCGTTTCCGGCTTTTTGCGTGGTAGTTGGGTGTAGTAAGGCATAGAGCGCAGACATGAATCTAGAACATGCCAAATCTGCCTAAAAGCATCGGCAACAACAGGGTTTGTAATGGTGATTGCATGTGGTTCGGATCCAAATACTACGATTAGTAGGGTAGAGCCGCTGACGCTCCATTCTACAGGGGCAGTGTAGTCCTCTTGTTTTATCCATGTGCGTGTTAGATTACTGCGATCGTCTCCGTTGCTAGACGTAGTGCCTGTCCCTAGATCTGGTGTGATCCCAAATCGTTGAACATTGTGTCTTGACGGTGCTATACGTATCTCGTGCATAGTGTCGAATCCCATTACAGGTATATCGGAGCGGGATCTGATAAAAAAAAGTGGTTCAAGTTGATCTATTTGTTGGCGGTAAGCATCTGCGACTTTTGGGCGCCCAGTAACAATCTGAGCAGAAGGCTGGTCTGTGTGAGTATGGTAGGCGGTGAGCAAATCTTTCAATACGTGCTTGACTGCATTCTCTCGTGCTGTGGCAATGTTTCGTTGGTCGGCCACTATATTGCTTAATGCCATCGGGTTGTCAGGATAATATATATACTTACCTTTTTCCTCTTTGCGAATAGCTAACCCCATATCAGTTATCTGGTCTAATACTTTGTATGCATTTGTGCGCGTAAGGCCTAGATGCTTGGCAAGGATAGGTGGCAAAGCGCTACCATTTTCTAGCAGAAAGACATAAGTTCGTGCTTGTACTGGGTTTAACCCAGTCGCGACAAGGTCATTGAAATTCATAATTTCAGCATAACACAGTAACATGAATTTGTGAAGTGATATTTCACAAAATATATACAACAGAGAAACAATTGCAAAATCATGTGAAACATTGTTGACAAACAATGTAATATAGCCTATAATCCTGTTGAATATTTTGTGAGTAAGGAGTAAGTTTATGGCCGAACAATTGATTACTTTTGAAAAATTTAATCCTAGTACGGATAGCGTGTATTCGATTGGTGACGGGGTAATATCAGAAATGTCTGAAGCTTTTGGGCATGATCTTACTATTGTGCCGGACGTAGACAATATTGGTCAGTTGATTGGCGCGGTTGGCCCAGCTAAAGAGCTACAGGAAAATATTGGACTTGTACAGGAAAAACTCGGTACATCTAGAAATTCCGTCGAGATAGCTACAGACTGGGTTGATCGATCGGGGCTGTTATTGCCGGTCGCACGTTCGTATATGGATGTAGAGATTGATGCCGATGAATACAATTTCGATATTGCGGTTATAACTGGTGGAGTACGAAACTGGATGATCCGCCGTGCAGAACGACTCATGCCAGAGCTTGACAGAGTTGGTCGTGTCGCATTGGTCGCAGGTAATCGTTTGATGAAAACCACCGAAGGGTCCGATGTACAAGAAGGCATGACTGAAGCAGATTTCATGGAGTCTGTAGTTGGTGGTTTGCTGAGTCAGGCTGGGGTCGAGGTGGAAGTTGTGCGTGTAGACTCTGGGGTAGGCGATGAAGTAATGAATGCCGTTGCTGAACACATCGATGCATCTGATAGTATTCTGATTGCTTCGAATGCTGGTGCATGGGTACAAAATGCCGGTCAGTTGCGACGGGCAGCCAGGAGTTTACACCAAGGATTTGATGATGACAGCTCACAATTGTTTGTCGTGAGTGATTCATTTCCACTTGGTACAGGCGAGGAGCCAACGGCTACGCATCAGAATCCTTTTACAGCGCTTGGCCAGATTGCTCGAAATGCCCAGGAACTCGTTCGCCAACAGTCGTAACATAAGCAATATCTACAGTATATATTCTGGCGTATACTGTAGATAGTATGAACAAGTTGACAGGCAAGAAGGTGCTAGCGATTATCGACGGAAAATCGGTTTTTTACCGTGGCTACTATGCGATGTCGAATTTGAGCACCAAGGACGGTACGCCTACGGGTGGTGTGTTTGGTTTTGCGTCGATGGCGCTGGAGGTCATCAAGCGCCTTGAGCCGGATTATGTCTGTGTGGCGTGGGATAAGCCCAAGACAAATATTCGTCGTAGATTGGAGCTGTACCCGGCATACAAGGCGGGTCGTAAGCCTGCTCCACCAGATTTTTACGAACAAATTCCATTGCTACACGAATTGCTCGAAGCTTTTGGCTGGCCACTATACGAGCTAGATGATTATGAAGCGGACGATATCATGGGTTCACTGGCTGTACAGGCGACTACCAAGGATATTGAAACCATGTTGATTACCTCTGATATGGATATGTTGCAGTTAATTAACCCGCACGTGCATGTTTATGCACTCAAGACGGGTTTGAGCAACATAGAATTGTATTCACCAAAGAGCTTTGAGACAAAATATGGTATTCGGGTGGATCAATTTCTTGACCTAAAGGCTTTGAAGGGTGATTCGTCAGACAATATTCCTGGTGTTCCGGGTATTGGCGAGAAGGGTGCGTTAGACCTGTTGAAGCAGCACGGAACCCTTGATGGAGTATACGAGAACATTGAGCTAATACGCGATAGCGTGAAGAAAAAGCTAGTTGCAGGCAAGGAGTCGGCATATCTGAGTAAACAACTGGCTGCTATATGGACCGATGCACCAATTGAATTGGATTTGAAAAAACTCGATGTGGCTCACTGTAATCCCGAACAAGTCAAACGCGTTTTGACCAAGCTAGAATTTACCAGTCTGGTGAAACGTTTGCCAGATGTGATGCAAGTGGCGGCTAGTGAGGAGCAAACGGCTATTCGGCTGTCTGGCCTTAAGTCATATGAATTGTCATTATTCAATACTGGCGACAAGTTTGATCAGGGGAAGAATACGGATACATATTTTGTACTACCTGTTTATTCTGACTCTCACAAGAAGACAGTAACCCATTTGGCGATAGCCAACGAACATGGCAAGGGTTCGATTATTTTGGCCGACCAGCTGACCGATTCTGAGGTGCAGAAAGCACTTATTAATCTCAGCGGAACGATAGTGACATACGATGCCAAGGCATTACTCAAGCAGTTTGTGGCATGGCTAGATACCGAGCGCACGATATTCGATGTCCAGATAGCGGCTTTTATGCTGAATTCTTTGACCCGGGACCAATCCATTGCTGGCCTGGCCCGCGAATGGCTTGATCTTGAGACAGAGGCCGAGGAGATGGACGAGTTGGCGCGTTTACGCTTGGACACGGCAGTATTGGCAAAACTACATAGTCTATTCAAGCGAGAATTGGCAAAATCAGATAATGCCAAGTTGCAGAAGCTTTTTAACGATGTGGAGATGCCGCTTATTCCGGTGCTGGCTCGCATGGAACACGAGGGAATTCAGCTTGATACTGGTTATCTAGCTAGCATGGCCGATCAGATTGAAGATATAGTTTCGGATTTGGAACAGCAGATTTATGGAAACGCTGACATGGAGTTTAATATTGGCTCTCCGGCACAACTGGCAGAGATTTTGTTTGAAAAATTGGACTTACCCAAAGATGGTATCAAGAAAGGAAAGACTGGATATTCTACGGCCGCTACGGAGCTTGATAAACTGCGAAGTTTACACCCGATTATCGACTTGATTAGCCAGTGGCGAGAGGTTACTAAGCTCAAGAACACTTATGTTGATACTTTACCCAAAATGATAGACTCTCATTCCAGACTGCATACAACTTATGCCCTGACGGTTGCAGCAACGGGTAGATTGAGTAGCAATGACCCAAACCTACAAAATATTCCGGTACGTACAGAGCTCGGTAGGCAAATTCGCACTGCCTTTGTGGCCGGGCCTGGTAAAATGCTGGTCAGTGCCGATTATTCTCAGCAAGAATTGCGTTTAGCAGCGTATTTATCAAACGACGAGAAGCTGATCGAATTGTTTAATGATGATATCGATGTTCACACGGTAACGGCGGCAGAGGTTTATGGACGAGCCCCAGAAGATGTGACCAAAAACATGCGACGCGACGCAAAAGTTGTGAATTTTGGCATTATGTACGGCCTTAGTACCCATGGATTGGTTGCGGCAACAGGTATGACATACGAGCAGGCTAAGCATTTTATAAAAAAGTATTTCGAAGTTCGCCCAAAGCTAGTAGATTATATCGATAGCGTCAAAGAGAAGGCTAAGACTGAAGGTTATGTCGAAACAATTATGGGACGACGTCGCCCGACACCAGATGTGAAGTCAAGTAATTTTATGGTTCGTGAGTCAGCTTTGCGCGCGGCAGTCAATATGCCTTTTCAGGGTAGCGCCGCAGATATTATGAAATTGGCCATGGTTCAAGTTGCAAATAAATTGAAGGGTAGCGATAGCCAGATGTTGCTACAAATTCATGATTCAATCATTGTCGAATGCCCTGAAGAAGAGGCTGAAGATGTAGCAAAGTTAATAAAGACAACTATGGAGAATGCCTATCCATTGCCTATCAAGCAGACTGTCGATACAAGTATCGGCAGAAACTGGGGGGAGTTATAGCATGGATCACGAAGTACGAACATTTCAGTTTAGGAAATTGGTGCGTAGTGGGGTGCTGGAGAACATGATACAGAATAACCAGAGAGTGAATGCAGAGTATCTGACCGGACAGAGGCATCTAGAGGCAATGGAAGACAAGTTCCGCGAAGAAACAGACAGGCTATCTTTGGCTAAGGGATCTGAACAAGCCTTAAATGAGCTAGCAGACATACAGCAGCTGATTGATGATTCACTAACGTTGTTAGGACAGACTCCAGAGGATCTCGCACGGGTTCAGGCCGAGAAACGAAACAAGGCTGGTGACTTCTTGAGAGGAGCTTTCGTCCGGACGGTTGAGGTTGACTCAGGAATAGATCCGGATCGATATACCTACTTCATAGAGCACCCTGACTGTTATCCTACGCAGCTGGATTGATTATTTTTGAGCCAATTCGGCTAGCCTTTTGGCGCGATAGTTTTGGAGCATTTGGACCGCTTCGCTCGGCATATCAGGACGTTGATCTTCGTTATTAAATTGATCACCTTGTTTAAACAAAATACCTCGGCTTACTAGAAACTCTAGAAATTTACCAAAAGGCGCATCGATTAATTTATTGACACCTTCACGCATAGAGTATGCGATTTTCTCTGGATGATCATGATGTACGCGTTGACCACCAACTTCATCTAATGTGGCGAAGCTTAGACGTTTGTCATCTGATGCGTATGTACCGTCTGATTTAGGGTGGACCTTACCGGCTAGGAATTCCCTTAGGGTCAAACGGTTGATGTCGCCAGCGTGTCCAAGTGAATTGGTAATGTTGCCACCGGCTATAAGTGCTAGAACTGCTGCACCACTTGCTGCTGCTCCTGCTAGCGCACCTGCCGTAGCTTCTTTGGCCGTGCGAGGCCTAGCTAGCAGTATGCCAGCTAACGCCATACCGCCAACATACCCAATGCGAAGCTTTGCTCGGTTATCACGTATCCAGGTGTCTGTTGGATCTGGCTGTAGATCGTCGGGACGGAAACCGGGATCTTCAAAATTATGCTCCGCATAGCTATATAACGGCACATTTGATCGCATAATTCCCGGTATTCCCATTTTGTGCAAGGGTGGTGAATGGGGGTCACGTAACATGAACCTTACTTGCCTCAGGCTTGGCAAGTTGTTGGGGTCAAAACGTACTGGATGTTTGCGATCTTGCTTCATTTGCTCTGGGTTTTCATACATAAATCTAGGGTTTTTATCGTACAGAATACGCGTGCCTTCATCCACTGTATATTCTTCAGCCGGTTGATATAAATCGCGAACCAATTCACGGGCAAGACTACCTATTGCATAGGCGGTTTCGGTGTCTATAGACTCAACTGCCGGGTCAAGACCGTATATTTCGTCCGGTGTTTCTGGGTGATCGGCGTTATTTGCAGAAGGATCGTTAAGCCAATCTATATAATCTGCGAGTTCGACAAAGCTAGTTAGGTTGGCATCTGGAGTGCTGTGATGTATACGATGAACGGCCGCCCAACGTTTGGTATCAGTCAAGTGTCCGCCGGCAATTCTGGCAGTCTTACCCACTGCATCACTCTCGAATTCGAGCGAACGATGGGTCCATACGCGGTGGTCACGAATGGCAGTGTTTGCCAGTGATGTAAACGCGGTTATTCCAGTTAGAATAGCTGCATTTTGTAGGTGTTCTCCAGTACTCATATATCTATAATAACACCTATTTTAGCGTTGATATTTGTTTAAGAATGTGCTATAATAGTTTGGTTATGAAATACGTTTTGGGAATCTTCGGCGTTATCTTTGTAGCAATCATTGCGATTGTACTGATTACGCATGGTGGTGGTGACAAGCGACCGGTTGTTAAACCTCTCGTAGTGTCAGAGGAGGCAAGGGAAGGCGTTTCGGCTGTATATACCGTACAGGGAGCGGTAGTTGGTGAAAATCAACGTCGCGCTATTCGCATTATTGTCAACCAAGACGAACGCCGTTTGGAAATCCTTTCTGGTTACGGTGAGGCAGTAGAACGCTCAAACACGTTCTCAAATACTAATGCTGGCTTCGAGAACTTTTTGGTTGCATTAGACCAAGCTGGCTACAACACTAAACGTCCAACAAGAATTGATGATGAACGTGGCGCATGTCCACTTGGCCGTAGGTATATATACGAACTACGCGAATATAGCCAAGAAATGTTGCGTTTATGGAATACGAGTTGTGGTGGCAAGCTGGGTAACTTCAACGGCCGATCTACAACAGTCCGTAGACTATTTGAGCGACAAATACCTAACTATCAAAAACTAGTTAGTGGCGTTGATTTGACTGGCACAAAAGTTGTCAAGGAATCTAACTAGAATTCTTGTACACTGATAGTGTGGCGAAAGTAAAAGCAATAATTTTTGACTGTTTCGGTGTGCTGACTTCGGCAAGGTGGCACGCGTTTTTAGACAGTTTGCCGGACGGTGTTGATATCGAGGCTGCACGAGCAGTTCATAGGGCTTATGACGCCGGAATAATTTCAAAAGAGGTAAACGCGTCACAGATCGAAGAAATTACCGGACATTCATATGCAGAGATTGACGACATATCAAGCGAAGAAATCGTCAAGAACTCGCTCCTACTCGAATACATCCGTGAGCTAAAAGATCGGGGTTACAAGATAGGACTACTGAGCAATATAGCATCGAACTGGATTCGTGACAGCTTCCTTGCCGATCAAGAGCAGGCACTATTTGATGTCATGGTCATGAGTTTTGAGACTGGTATTATAAAGCCCGATCCCAGGATGTTTGAGATGGTCTGCGAAAAACTGGATGTGCTTCCCGAGGAGGCAATTATGGTTGATGATATCGATCGCTACTGTGCGGCAGCCGAGGCCGTAGGTATGCAAGCCGTTATATATAGAGACTTCAAACAAGCCAAGCAACAAATAGAAGAACAAATAGCAGGGTAATATACCACAAGCGATATAAATATTCTGAACAATCAATCGACATTGTAATAAATTTGACAGGCTACCTTAAGGGGGATTAAATGGTAGATACTATTCTCCAAAACAGAAAGGAAAAACCATGGCATCTTATGAATTAGTTGATAACAGCAGCATGCACGGGATGATAGTGGTAGGTCCTGGTGGCTTAGACGAGACATTCGATATTTCATACGGCACAACTGACAAACATTTAGTGTCTGTCAGAGATCCTCTGAGCCTAGTAGATTCAACGCCTTTTGAGGTAGCAGCAAGTCCTTTAGGTCAGGTTCATGAAACACCCCCCCATGTTCGTTTTGGTGGAGGTATAGCCGTTACTGAGTATATCAGGAACCAATCCTAAGGATCAGGCGTTTATTGGTTTGGCAGAGTTGTTGAAGATTGTGTAGGTGTACGCGGAGTGCCCCGGCAAGCGCAGAGCTTGGTACCTGAATAATGATTTGTGTAGTATGCACACTAACTTTGGCGGTTTGCTGATAGTTTTTCCAGATGAAATCTTTGATAATACGTACTTCCGACGGTTCTTCGAAACGTTCTTTTGGCAGTAGATCAGCAATCGAGTTAGTCATAACTGTTTCTATGCTATCAGATAAGCTACAATTGAGGCTATGCCAGAATTGCCAGAAGTAGAGACAGTCAGAACCGGACTTAGCCAGCTTTTACCCGGGAAGCTAATAGCTAAAGAAGAACATGATTGGCCAAAGGGCTTTCCTAACACTGACTTTGATGTCCAAAGTTTCATGATTGGCGTAGAAATACTGGGAATTCGCCGCCGAGCAAAAGTCTTGATCATCGACCTGAGTAGTGCCTATTCGCTTGTAGTTCACCTTAAGATGACTGGTCAATTGGTTTTTGTCGGACGTGATTATAGGTTTGGCGCCGGTCACCCAAATGATTCGCTAGTAGGTAGTCTGCCAGACAAATCCACTCGTGTGACGCTGACATTTGACGATGGAAGTAGACTGTTCTTTAACGACCAGCGCAAGTTTGGCTGGATGCGCTTATTGCCAACGGCCGAAGTGCCCAATATAGATTTTTTCAAACGTGTCGGGCCTGAACCGCTGGCAGATGATTTTACGGCCACGGCGTTTAGGGAACGTCTAAAGGTACGCCAAAACAGTATGATTAAAGCAGTGTTATTGGATCAATCGGTTATAGCGGGGGTGGGTAATATTTATGCTGATGAGTCACTTTGGGCTGCAAAAATTCATCCCGCTGAGCGAGTAAAGAACATCGGTGACAGGAAAATGAACACATTATTTAACGAACTCCGCGCTATATTGCAACTATCCATCGATAAGGGCGGCTCGTCAGATAAAAACTACGTCAACGCCGAAGGTAAGCGTGGTAGTTATTTGAGCTTTGCTAATGTCTTTCGCCGCGAAGGCAAGCCGTGCTTCAGACATCCAGACACACTGATCGAAAAATCACGTGTTGCAGGACGAGGCACGCACACTTGTCCAAAATGTCAAATGCTAAAAGCTGCGTAGACTATCACCAATGGTGTGTTGGTCAGCAATACATAAGAAATTAGACGAGTACTTTGCTTCAACAGTGCGTTCTTTCGTTTCGAGCAGTGAAAACCAGTTGGTCAAGAATCAAGCACGAGAATTGACAAAATCTTAAAATATTGTTAGAGTGTATATATTAAATCAAAAATCAACATGTCAGAAAAGTTAAAATTTCCTAATCGTACCGAAGACGCAACTCAACTTGTAGAAGATTACAACCTCAGAGAAGATGCGGAATACTTCAGTGATCCGGCCACACGTCTAGAGTTCTTAAGGTCACTTCAGTTTAACGAATTTTTTGATATTGCCCAGCATATCAATGCACGTGTTAGGGGCTATGAACCACGGGATAGGTCAACTGTGAATGAGTCAGGTGGGTATTTGCCTATGCTAAAGACGCCGAAGGCAGACGAAAAGCAGGAAGCAATGCGTCGAGGGTTCGAAACCATCCAGCGATACTTAGGTGAATCTAGCGATACTGATGATCAGAAGGTCAGGGGTGCTGGCATGGCGACTGAAGCGTTGCTGATTTGGGTTCATCCGTTCAATGATGGCAACGGCCGGACAAGCAGATTTCTGGGCAAATTTATAGAAGACGGAACTATTGATACAGAACAGCTCATAACCGAGACGGCTGATGGTAATGAGCGTATGCGCATGTATCCGGAATATCTACGAGTTGACGATGTTACCGACCTGAGTAATCAAGATATTCTTTTGGATGACGATGAAATCGAACAGATAAAAATAGCCCAAGAAAAACTCCCTATCACAGAAGGAATCGCTCTTAGTTTAGAGATGTTGTTGAAAGATAAGTCACTTCAAGATAGAGTAGAGGCTGATTCACAGCGCTATCACGATATGCGTGAGCAAGCGATTGAGCACAAAGCGGCATAGACAATAGGCCGACAGGAAATAGCGTATAATCAAACCACGTGATTACTGTACTGACGGGAGAAAATGCATATTTATTGCAAGCTGAACTACGACAGCGTATTGCTGATTTTGTCGTTGAATATACAGACATGGGTTTAGAGCAACTGGACGGGGAAGAAGTATCTTACGACCGGATGCGCGAGGCGCTGGAAGGCTTGCCGTTTCTTGCCAGCAAGAAACTAGTTTTGTTAAGGAGCCCATCTGCTAATAAGCAGTTCATTGAAAAAGCCGCAGACTTACTGGCGAATGTGGCAGAAACAACAGATGTGATTATTGTCGAGCCAAAGCCAGATAAGCGGACGTCATATTATAAATTCCTGAAAAAGTCCGCAGACGTGAAGGATTTCCCTCAGATGGATGAAAGCAGTCTGTCGCGTTGGCTGACCGAGCAGGCGAAAGGTCAGGGCGGTTCAGTGTCGCTTGCAGACGCACGTTATTTGGTGGATCGGGTCGGCGCCAACCAACAGTTGCTCTATAACGAAATCACTAAACTGCTCAATTACAACCCAAAGGTCACTCGTCAGACTATCGAGCTGCTGACAGATCACACACCCCAGAGTACGATCTTTGAATTGCTAGAGGCGGCTCTGGGCGGTAACGAGAAAAAAGCACTAAGCTTATATACAGATCAGCGTGCTATGAAGGTTGAGCCACAGTACATTCTGGCAATGCTTGCCTGGCAAATTCATATTATGGCTGTTGTGAGCGCAGCTGATGGTCGTGATGCTACAGAAATTGCTAAAGTTGCCAAGATTAATCCGTTCGTAGTGCGCAAAACACAGAATTTGGTGCAGCAAATGAGCATGGTGCAAATTAAGCAGCTTGTTAGAAGGGCGCTAGAGCTAGATATTGCATTAAAGAGCCAGCCAATTGATGCAGACGAGGCTTTACGGGACTTCATCATGAATATTGGTCAGTAAAAAACCGCCCAGAAGGCGGTTTTAGTAGAAATTTGCACTAAACTATTTTTTGCCAGCTGGCTTTTTGGCTGGAGCTTTCTTCACAGTAGCTTTTGTTGCTGGCTTTTTAGTAACAACCTTTTTGGCTGCTGCTGGCTTCTTTGCGGCAATTTTCTTGGTTGCTGGTTTGGTGGTGGTTGTTTTTTTGCCACCATTGGCCTTTTTGGCTGCGGCGGCTAGTTGGCGTTGCTTGCGAGCAACCTTGTTTTTATGCATAACGTTCTTCTTGCCGGCTTTGTCGATGGCACTCTGAGCTTTACTTTGTGCTTCTGTAGCTTTCTTGCCTCCACCAGTTAGGCTAGCATGAAAGGCTTTCATAGCCTCTTTCAGGCTACGTTTGGTTTTTACGTTGCGAATTGTTGCCTTACGGGCAACGCGGACACGTTTTTTGGCTGATTTAATAATTGGCATTGTTAACTTATTCCTTATTTTAATTAGTTATTGTATAAGTCGACAGTCAATATAACCTTTTTGACCGAAGTTGTAAAGTGATCATGTTAATTTGTTGTAGACATGCTTGTGTTTATGTGGTACATTTGCCTTGAATAATTGTAAACAAAAATCAAACATGGAAAACCCCAAGAACCAATTAGCCGACAAGCTCAAAGAAGCAAATAATGTACTCGTTACGGTAAGTGCCAATCCAACCGTTGATCAACTATCGGCGGCCATTGGTTTAACCTTGTTTCTAACAAAGCTTAAAAAGCACGCAACAACCGTATTTAGCGGACAAGTGCCGTCAACAATTGATTTCTTGAAGCCCGAAGAAACGATCGAGACCAACACTGACTCACTCCGTGACTTTATTATTTCGTTGGACAAGAACAAAGCCGACAAGATTCGCTACAAAGTCGAAGACACAATGGTGAAGATTTTTATCACGCCTTACCGAACCTCGATCAACGATACCGATCTGGTGTTTAGCCAAGGCGATTTTAATGTTGATGTTGTCGTGGCTATCGGCATACAAAAGAGAGAGGACATCGATCAGGCTATTATGGCGCACGGTCGTATTTTGCACGATGCAGTTGTTGCTACGGTAAACATCGATAGTGGGTCTGATCTGGGCACATTGAACTGGTCTGACCAAAAAGCTAGCAGTTTGTGTGAAATGGTAGTTGGCTTAACTGATCTACTCAAGACAAACGCCTTGGATGGGCAAATGGCAACTGCATTTTTGACAGGTATTGTGGCTGAAACCGAGCGTTTTAGTAACGAAAAGACAACTTCTACAACAATGAATGCCAGTGCCAAGCTTATGACTGCTGGCGCCAACCAACAGCTGGTAGCGACCAAACTGAAATCTGCAGTCCCAGAACAACAGGCCACTAGCCCACAGCAAAGCCCTGCGGAGGATGCCGAATCTGAAACTCCAAAAGACGCAGTTATGGATGATGATGGTTCATTGCGAATTAATCATCCAAGCAGTATTCCGGAGACTGATGAAACTCAGGCAGATGCACCACTTGTGCCTGTTGCGCCTGCGGCATCTCCGGCCGCACCACCATCTAATTTACCAGAACCATGGGTTCCTGATTCTCATGTCCCTGCTGGGTCAAATATTGCAGCAGAGGCTGTATCAAACGAATCTACGAACAACACGAACCCCTCCGCGTCTACAGAAGTAGGGGTGCCAAATACTCCCAATAGTCAGTTTGGCACATCGTTGGTCACTGAGCCGCCGCGCTTTGGCGGACAGTTAAGCGCTGCAGCAGATGATTCTAGCAACGAAACTAACCCTCTAAATCTGCCATCCAACACAGAAACACCGCTGTTGAATCACAAGCCCAGTCCAGCACAGGGCGCACCGGTAGCACCACCTGCTACTCCAGCACCGATCAATAATGGTCCGCCAGAACCATATACGGTCTTTGAGCCAGAGGCACAAAAGACGATCCCTGAGCCAAAGGATCTGCCACCCGTCTTACCCAAATCGGCCGAACCTCGTTCCAACCCGCCAATAGATTTTCCCAAGGCGGTTGATTCAGCAAGTCTGGATCTACCAACACCGCCGCAACTACCAGCCGCACCGCAGCCCATAGCTCAGGCGCCACAAAAGCCGGTCGCAACTGGCCAGCCTTATGTTGATATGGGCAATAAGACCCTTGATGATATTGAGAAGAGGGTTGACAGTAGGCATCAAGATCTTGATGAGCCATTTAAGCTTCCCGAACAGTTTGTTCGCACTCTAGATCATACGACGCTTTCTGGTATCGAAGAAAAGGTTGACAGCCCACACACTATACAGCCTAAGCCTGAAGCCCCAAAGGCTACACCTGACAATGAAGACTATCACAAGGTGGCGGCTAGCCAGGTAGCCAAGGCAATGTCTGGGACTACTTTGGACAAAATAGAAGAAAAAGTCGATAGTCCACACTTACAGGATAGGCAAGCGCAGGCTTTGGAAGCTTCAGAAGAAATAGTAGAAGATAAGACGCTTGGGCTTAGCTACGAATCCCACGAGTCAGAGCCAGCCGAGCAAGTTGATCCGCCCAAAGAAGAGCCCGTAAGCAGTGAGCCGGTAATTGATAAAAGCACTTCGACACCTTCAGTAGATGCATTGCAACAATCCGTGACAGAAGCTTCATCGATAGTCGAAGACTCCAAGCGCCCAGTAGCACAAACAGCAACAACTAGTGAAGCGGATAAGCCTGGAGAAGAAGATACCCTCGAAAAGCAAGAAAAAGCTCGTGAGGCGGTGATGCGAGCAATCAACTCTGGTGGGGATGGGCGTTCGGCGTTACCACCATTGGCGGGCATAGGTACTACTGGGGTTGTGGCAGTAGGTCATAAAGATGATTCAGCTCAGACGGCCACTACAACAGATCCTCCAGCGGTACCGCCACCACTAAAACCAGTGCCTCACAGCGGTCCTTCGCCAAATATTAGTATTGATCCCGAAGACGGTAGCTTTGTGCCATTACCGCCTAGCCTAGTACCAAATAGTGACGAATTGCCCGTAGATGCAACTGCCTCTGGTTCAGATGAGGCAAGTGCTCCACCAGAAGTACCACCACCTATGATGCCTCCGGTTGCAGCTCCTGCCAGTAGTGCAAAGTCATAGAAACTTTTGCATCCGAATACGTTAGGGTATGCTTTCATACATGAATGGCATTCTATTGGTTGATAAACCTTCCGGCTGGACGAGTTTTGACGTAGTGGCAAAAGTCCGGGGTATTGTTCGTAGGGAGACGGGGCTCAAAAAACCCAAAGTTGGGCATACGGGCACATTAGACCCATTGGCCACCGGTTTGTTGGTGCTGGTTGTAGGATCGTACACCAAACGCGTACCAGAGCTTACAAAGCTAGATAAGACATACGAAGTGTCCATGACATTGGGTCAAGTAAGTACGACTGGCGATGAAGAGGGCGAGAAGACAGCTATTTCAGATCGGATGCCCCAGGAGGTGGACATTCAACAATGCTTACAAAATCTTGAAGGGGAGATGGAGCAAACTCCCCCTATTTTTTCTGCAATAAAAGTTAACGGCCAACGTGCATACAAACTAGCAAGAGCCGGCAAACCAGTAGTGATTGAACCGCGCAAAGTTGAGATATATTCAATAACAGATGTTGAGTATACTTACCCACTTGTGAAGTTCACCACCGAGGTAAGTAGTGGAACTTACATCCGAACACTCGTAGAGGATATCGGCAAACAATTGGATGTAGGAGCTTATATGTCTGGGTTACGGCGTACTAAGGTCGGTGACTTTAATATTATTGGCGCACAGACAGTGGATGATCTACAAGATAAAGGGTTGAACTTGTTGAAGTAGATTATCTGGTTGATTGTAATGCTTTAAGATCGGCTATGACTTGATCTCCATGACCTAGTGGAGTAACGCGTCCGTAGGTTTTGACGATTTCCCCTGAGGGGCTGATTATGAATGTCTTGCGTAAAATGCCCTCGCGTCCAAACATTTTCTTGCCCCAGGCACCGTAGGCTTCGATGGTTGCGCCGTCAGAATCAGAGAGCAGGGTGAAATTTAGCTGATGTTTGGCTTTGAACTTGCGGTGGCTCTCGGTGTCGTCTTTACTAATGCCAACAACCTGCGCGCCAAGGTCTATGAGATCGTCATTCGCGTTGCGAAGTGAACAGGCTTCGACCGTGCAACCAGGTGTGTCATCCTTGGGGTAGAAGTACAGCACCAGCCACCTACCGGCAAAATCCGCTAAAGTTCGAGTCTCACCATTTTGGTCTTTGAGTGAAAAATCAGTAGCTTTCATACCTATTACTTATTAGTGTACGCTAAAGGCAAAATACGGACTATTGACAAAAATTATAAAGTTTGTTATAATATGACACATATCTATGGTTGAAATGATACAAACATACAAAAAAGCTGAAGCAAAAGTTAAGCACAGTGTCCTACGCTATAGTGTTATAGCTACATCTGCATTGGCTGCCGTTGTTTTAAAAGAGGTTCCAGGATCGAGAGATCGTTTACCAGAGCCGCTTGATATTCCTGATCACGCAGGCAACATAAATATTTCATTGCAACTCGGTTATGCAAGTGGCTTAGCGGCTGGAGAAATTTACAGCCGTTTCGTGGAGGCTTCTGAGCCAAAAGAAGCAGTAAGAAAGACTCGCGCTGTCATGGCGCTCGCCGGGTTTTGCGTAGGGCTAGCAGCCAATACTGCTACCGAAACGAAATTTGGGTTAAGCGTTGTACCGGGGGCGTATGGAACTCCAGATGCCACAGATTTATTTTATGGAGTTGCTGCTTCGACATTTGCGGCTGCTACGGGTCCTAGTATCCGAGGGGTTGATATGAGCCACTTTACAAATGTGGACTATATAGCCCCTGAGCGTCTTGAGGAATTACAGGCTCAAGGTGCTGAAATTAAGGATTACTGATCCGTTGTGTATTGATAGCTTGCGTAACAGAGACGGGTGTGGTAATATCTATGTAACGCCATCGATCTCTTAGTAAATTTAAGCAAGGAAGAAACATTGATTTCAGCAGAGAAGAAGCAAAAGGTCATCGCTGACCTGCAAAATGACAAAAAAGATACTGGCAGCCCTGCTGTGCAGGTCGGTATCCTAACAGAACGCATCAAGGAGCTCACCGAGCACCTGAAACAAAACAAGCATGATTTCATGGCTCGCCGTGGGTTGTTGCAAATGGTTGGTAAGCGCAAGCGCTTGCTCAAATACATTGCGGCCAACGATAGCCAAGAATACCTGGCGCTTATCAAAAAGCTCGGAATTCGTCGATAGAAATTAGAGTTTGGACATTGGGTGTTAGTCAACGAGGTCTAACACCCAAAATCTAGAATCTAAGTTCTAGGGAAACTTAAACCTTTGGGGTGGCAGAGCACAGCTTTCCGTTTTGTGCGGATGGTTGAACCTTGCTACTCCTGTAAAGAAAGGAAATTATGGGAAGCACAATAAACCCATTTGGAAAAGAAATAACAACAGTAGAAACAGAGCTTTGTGGCCGTAAGCTGTCACTGGAAGTTGGCAGGGTCGGGTTCCGATCTACGTCGTCCGTACTCGTTCGTTATGGCGACACGGTTGTCTTAGGTACAGCCATGGTTGGCGAGAAAGCTGTTCAAGGAATGGACTATTTCCCGTTGAGCATTGATTATGAAGAAAAAATGTATGCAGCCGGCAAGATTAGTGGCAGTCGCTTCATTAAGCGAGAAGGTCGACCTAGCGATGACGCGGTGTTGATTGGTCGAATTATTGACCGTCCGATTCGTCCACTGTGGCCAAAGGGCTATCGTCACGAAGTACAGGGTATCGCAACAGTGCTCAGCATGGATCCGGCGTTTCGACCAGATATGATTGCTATGATTGCGGTCAGTGCTGCGCTGACGCTAACTGGCGCACCGTACGACGGACCAGTGGCTGGTTTGCGTGTTGGTATCAATAAAGACGGGCAATACGAAGCATTTATGTCAGCCGAGGAGCTCGACAGTGGCAAGCTTGATCTGGTGGTTGCGGCCAAAGAATCTGGCGTTATGATGGTTGAAGCCGGAGCCGATGAGGCTACCGAGAAAGAAGTTGCAGGTGCTATCGAGTGGGCTTTTGATGCTATGCAACCAGCAATTCAGTTGCAAAAAGAACTAGCCGAAAAGATCGGTGTTACTCCACAAGAGTACGAGCTTTTGTTACCAGATGAAGAGATTCAGACAGAGGTGGACACATGGCTAGCTGGCAAGCTAGGCAAAAATCTACACCGTCCATATCCAGAGCGCAATGCTTTGGTGGCTGAGCTGCGCGAAGCCTTCCACGAAAGTTTTGCCGAACGCTACGACGAGGATTATGAAGAGAAGCGCCGTGAGTTTGACGATGCTTTTACTATGGCACTTCATAAGGACGTTCGTACTCAGATTGTTGAAGCGGCAATTCGTCCGGATGGTCGCAAGCTAACAGAGATACGACCACTGTCTAGCGAAGTTGGTATACTGCCACGAACACATGGGTCGTCGCTGTTTACTCGTGGTGTAACCCAGGCAATGAATATCGTAACTTTAGCTCCGTTGAGCTATGCGCAGATTGTGGATACCATGGAAAAAGAAGGCGAACGTCGCTACCTACATCACTACAATGCTCCAGGCTGGACAGTCGGAGAGGTTAGGCGTCTTGGTAGCCCTGGTCGCCGAGAAATTGGCCACGGTTATTTGGCCGAGCGCGCCCTAACCGCGGTACTACCAAGCGAGGCAGATTTTCCGTATGCTATTCGTTCTGTTACAGAGATTATGAGTCAAAATGGCTCAACTTCTATGGCGGCAACTTGCAGTAGTTGTTTAGCGCTGATGGACGCTGGCGTACCACTAAAGCGTCCCGTTAGTGGAATTGCCATGGGATTGATGATGGAAGGTGACAAGCCGTACATCATGAGTGATATTGCCGATGCTGAGGATTTTGCTGGTGACATGGACTTTAAAGTTACGGGTACGACCAAAGGTATTACGGCCCTACAGATGGACATGAAGGTTCATGGTCTGAGTCCAAGTATATTGCGCCAAGCGCTGGCTCAGGCAAAAGATGGCAGGGCTTTCATACTGGACCACATGCTGAGCGTGTTGGGTGGGCCTCGCAAAGAGCTGAGTCAATATGCACCACGAGTAGAATCTATCAAGATTAACCCTGACAAGATTCGTGAAGTGATCGGTAAGGGTGGCGAGACAATCAACAAAATCATTGCCGAAACCGGTGCCGAGATTGATATCAAAGACGACGGAACTGTTATGATCGCCAGTCCAAACAAGGCTAGCATTGACGGAGCTATCCAGTACATTCAGTTGCTTACAGCTGAACCAGAGGTCGGCAAGATCTACGAAAACGTACCAGTCGTTAGCGTGATGGACTTTGGTGCCTTTGTGCAGATTATGCCCGGCAAAGACGGCTTGGTGCACGTTAGCGAGATGAAAGAAGAGCGAGTAAACAAGCCAAGTGACGTCGTAAAAGAGGGTGACCACGTGACAGTTAAGCTAGTTGCGATAGACGATAAGGGTCGTTTGCAACTTAGTATGAAGCAGGTCGCTAGGGAGCGGGGCAAGAAGTAGTACTATGGCCAAAAAGAGGGTATCAAAACAGAATAACGCACTACTGCTAGACGGCGGGCGAGGTCTGGTTGGTGTCGTGCTTGCATATGCTTTTGTATCACGCGCATTTAGTACCGGTAGTTTTTTGCAGTATGGTGTGGCGATTCTGTTTTTGGTGCTGGGAGTGAAGCTTCTAGTTAGAGCTTACAAAAGTTATGGTAGTGGCAACTAAACAACAGCAACTAGAAGAGCTAGCGGCTCAAATATTGACTGATAATGTCTGTCCAGATTTGGCGGCGCAGGCAACCCAGCTAGTCTTTGGGTCGGGCAATCCAAATGCCGATGTTGTGTTCATTGGCGAAGCTCCGGGCAAGAATGAGGACATACGTGGTGAGCCATTTGTCGGTGCTGCCGGTAGGTTTCTGGATGAAATGCTGAATAGCATATCACTGTCGCGTGATGATATTTACATTACCAACATCGTAAAGTATCGTCCGCCAGAGAATCGTGACCCATATCCAATAGAGAAGGCAGAATTTTTACCTTATTTACAGTCCCAGCTGGAAATAATTCAACCCAAAGTTGTAGTGACGCTAGGTCGTCACAGTATGAATTGTTTCTTGCCGGATCTGCAAATTAGTCAGGTCCATGGTCAGCCGATTCAATCAGAAGGGCGAATTTATTTGCCACTGTATCATCCTGCGGCGGCCTTGTATAACGGAGGTATGCGTCAAACTTTGATTGATGATTTTGCGCGTATTCCCAGTATTTTGAACAACATTAAACAATAAAATTATTCAGAAAGTGAAAGGAAAAAATTTTATGAACAACAATAAACCAAATAATCAGAACAGACAAAATAGACCAACTGGAAAAGCCAGTGGTAGACGAAACAACACTGGGGCCAATCGACGTTCTAAGAACCAATCTGTTCCAGCAATTGCGCCAGCTCGTACAGTTAGTCGAGGGGCGGCTATTCGTGCTCAGCGACGAACACATGACGACGCCCAGCGAGTAATTGATCAGTATCTAGATACACCAGAAGTGACTGTCGATGAAATGCCCCGACGGGCAAATAGTATTGACGATTCTCCTAGACTGAAAGTTATTGGTCTTGGCGGTATGGATGGTGGTGGTTCCAAGAACATGATGCTAGTAGAGTATATGAACGATGCGATTGTAATCGATGCTGGCAACGACCTTAGCGTGGATCTGCCGGGTATCAACTACGGTATCTGTGATGTTAGCTATCTCGAGAGCATCAAACATAAGCTGCGCGGTTATGTAATTACCCACGGTCACCTGGATCATATAGGTGGGTTGCCGCACATCGTACCGAAATTACCAGCACCGATTTATGGATCAAACTTCACCATTGGTCGTGTAGAAGAAATTTTTCAGAACTTTGGTTTGCCGATGCCCGAAGGCTTTGAGCTCAAAACAGTCATCATGAACGAGGATACTCATGAGCGTCTCAAATTAGGTTCGTTCTTTGTTGAGCTTGTTCGGGTAACACATTCTATCCCTGGCAGTACCATTGTTGTGGTTGATACTCCTGTCGGGAGAATTATCAATACTGGTGATTTTCGATTAGATCCAAACCCGCTTGATCATGAGCGAACAGATGTTGAGAGACTTAAGCAGCTTGGTGACGAAGGTGTTCTAGCGTTGTTTAGCGAAAGTACAACCACGGAACGTATGGGCAGAACTCCATCGGAAAGTACTATCGAACAGAGCTTCGTCGATATTATGGATCAAGCACCCGGGAGAATCTTCATTGGGCTGTTCTCAACCAATATGAACCGAGTACAGATGATTGTTAACGCTGCCGTACACCATAATAAAAAGGTTGCCATGGATGGGCGCAGTATGGTTAGCACTCTGGAGATGGCGGTTCGCCATGGCTTCATGAAGATTCCAAAGGGAACTTTTGTACCGATTGCCAGCGTGCCAAATATGAAAGATAGCGAAGTTGTTGTTGTTGCGACTGGTAGTCAAGGCGAACCAAGTTCCGCCTTGCAGCGTATGGCTAGCGGCGACCATCGCCATATCAAGCTGAAAGAGCAGGATACTGTCGTACTTTCGAGTACTCCTATACCAGAATCTGGTAATGATTCGCTCATTGGACATATGGTAGATGGTTTAACGCGCAAGGGTGTGCATGTTTTTGAACATCGTCACCATGAACTAGACGGCATTGGCCCACTGCACGTTTCTGGACACGCTAGCCGTGATGAATATGCAGATATGATCAACTACACTCGTCCGAAGTTCTTCGTACCTATATATGGTGCTTATCGCTCCAAGCAACGACACATAGACATAGCTATCGAACAAGGTATTCCGCGCAAAGACTGCGTGAACGTAGATAACGGTGAGGTTATTGAGTTTACGGCTGATACAATGCAAACTGGCGGTAAAGTACCAGTTGGAACGGTACTAGTAGACCAAACCGGTTCAATTGTTAGTAGCGTAGTAATCAAAGATCGTCTCATGCTTGCTGAAGAGGGCTTGGTGGCTGTGATCCTGACTATCGACAAGAAGTCTGGTAGTCTGATGACCAGCCCCGACATCATTAGCCGAGGATTCATCTACATGAGGGATAGTGAAGAGCTCATGAATGCCTTTCGTATTGAGCTGAAGCGGGCAGTACAGCAACGCTTCAAGCGTGTTGATCTGGATCGATTTAAGCAAGAGCTCAAAGAGCACGTAACACATTTCTTGTTTGAGTACACTCAGCGTAGCCCAATTGTAATACCGGTAATCAATGTTATTGGCGGCAGTAAGACTGGTGGTAATGCGCAGGGTCAGGCACAGCCCAAGAGACAGGGTGACAACAAGCCAGCCAAAACTGAGCCAACGCCAGAAGAAATTGCCGCAGAGCAGCAACGAAGGTTCGAGGAAATGCGCGCCAAACTACTGGGCCAAGATGCTCGTACTGATTAAACATCGCTATTAGTTGTCGAAACAGGAGTTTAGGTTTATGATTTACTTAAAGTTAGACATAACCGAAAAAGGTACATCATGGACAATAAACCCGAAGCAACAAACAACAAAAAAGAAGATCAGGATTCCTTGGTTCACCAAAATACACCAGATCAGCAAAACCCGACCAACAACCAGTTCTCGACACCTCAGTCTGGGGCTGCGCCTGTTGCGCCTCAATCACCGTCAGGCCAGATTGCCGTAAATACCGTCCCTCCAAACAATACAACCGTGCTACAAGATTCTACACCACCTCAGGTTTCGTCCGTTAATAAACTAGAAGGTTCACACAGCGGCGCGGGTTTAGTGGTGTTGCAGTGGCTCACTTATGCATTCTGGGGCTGGGCAGTACTAGCGCTGTCCTCACTTACGGCAGCGATTATAGCAAATTACATTAACAAAGCTGATGTCGGAACATTTACACCGTTTGCCATAGCTGCGTTAGTCGTTTTATTGCCAGTAGCTTTTGTTTGCGACTACTTTTATAGTAAAAAAGAGCCAGTCAAAAAAACTGGTGGGGCGACAGCGGTGATGCTTATCCATGCAGTAATCTTTGCTTTGTTTGGTGTAGGTGCGTTGATTGCTGCCGTTGTCTCTGTTTTTATGCTAATTTTAGGTACGGATGGCGATTCCAGAGGTTTGATCACGACATTGTTGTGCGCCTTGATTGTCAGTGTTTATTATGCTGCTGTCTTGGTACGAACGTTAAACCCTTCTCGTTTTCCTGGTTTATCAAAGATATTTCGTCTGGGGATGGCAATTACGATAGGTATCATTATTGTAATGGGAATTATTGGTCCTGTTGCGCGAGAGAGATCATTGCGTAACGATAGACTTTTAGAAAAGCACCTGAATTCTCTGTCGAGTGCAATCGACAGTTATGCTACTAAAAATGATAAGCTGCCGAATAGCTTAAGTGATTTGAGCAGTCCGGAAGAAGGGGTCAAGAAGCTCATCGATAAGAAGCTAGTAGAATACAAGCCTGAAACAAGTAGATTGAGTAATACCTATGATCGTGATATATTTGGCGGAGGGTATAAATACAATTCTAGTCGAGAATATTTTACATACGAACTTTGCGTAACTTTTAAGGAAGAATCTCCTAACTATGGCTCGTATTCGTCTCCCGATAGTGAATTTAGCTCATACATAGCTGGCTACAGTCATCCAAAAGGCTATCATTGCTACAAGAAAAAGACTTACGCATACTAGCACTCAGACCTTCCACTTGACA
>WBZM01000213.1_pt1 | contig 93850 bp, 82 predicted proteins | sample 5204271 | NCBI WGS metagenome assembly WBZM01 (sample SAMN12344346, study PRJNA552823) | activated sludge metagenome | biome: Activated sludge suspended growth; feature: Nitrification reactor; material: Wastewater; isolation source: activated sludge from nitrification reactor of wastewater...
CGAGTTCATCCTCTCCGGCTATCCGCATCTCGAGGAAGCGCTCAACTTCGGCGAGAACGTGCGCCCGCTGCTCGACGCCGCGACCGTCTTCGCCTGAGCGAAGCTACAGTCAGCCCGTGCGGCTGATCAACAATCCGGTCAGGCGGTTCGACTTCGTCCAGAAGCTCGAATGGTTCCTGCTGTCAGCGGTGACGATGATCTTGATCATCCGCACGCAGCTCTGGCTGACCCACTACCCGCAGCTGGGCGGCGGTGGTCTTCACATCGCCCATCTGCTCTACGGCGGCCTCTTCATGGTGATCGCGATCTGGCTCGGCCAGATTTACCTGAACCGCTGGGGCCGGACCGTCCAGGCGATCCTCGGCGGGATCGGTTTCGGCTTCTTCATCGATGAACTGGGCAAGTTCATCACCGAGGACAACAACTACTTCTTCAAGCCGGCCGCCGGAATCATCTACCTGATCTTCATCTTCATGTTCCTGGCCATCCGGGAGCTCTCCCGCCGGCAGAGCCTGGACCCCCGGTCGGCGCTGGCCAACGCGCTTTCGCTGCTGCCGGGCACCGCGATCGGGGAATACCGGAAGGACGAGGCCGAGCGGGCCGGCAGGCTGCTGGACATGGCCGACCAATCCGATCCGATGGTCGGCAAGGCAAGGGAGATGTTCCGCCAGGCGGAAGTGGTTCCGGGCCGGCCGCCTTCGCGACTGACCGCGACCGTGAACCGCATCCACGGCTGGATCCGCGGCCTCACGCAGCGCCGTCATTTCGAGGGGATCGTGATCGCGGTGGTGATCATCTGGGCGCTCTCCTCGCTTTCCTCGGTGGTCGCGATCGATCTCGACCTGGGCGGGGTCCAGGACCATCAGGGACCGGAAGTCAACTCCGGGGTCCTCGGTTCGCTCGAGTCTCTCTCGGCCCTGGTCTCGGTCGTCCTCGTCTTCATCGGCGCCTGGGCGATGGTCCGGCGCGACCACGCCCGGGCCTACCGTTACTTCGGCCGGGCCCTGCTCGTTTCGATCCTGGTGACCCGGGTCTTCGTCTTCATCGAGTCCCAGTTCGCCGCGGTCTTCGGCCTCGCCCTGGATCTGGTCCTCTTCGCGGCGATATCCGAGCTTGCCAGCCAGGACGAAAAGACCCGATTCCGCTTTGGCGGGCTGGGTCAGGCCGATCTGGCCGAAGCCGGTTCAACACCTGAGAAACCCTCCCGTTCACAGAATCCCTGATTTCCCGTATAGTTTCCCGGGCAGGGAATGGGAGAATGACTCCAACGGGGGACATGAGGCGCCTCCAGGCAAAGTGAAATTAGGGATGGAGGAACGCAGCATGCGCAGTATTCGGGTGTATCTGGCCGCTCTGGCCGCATTGATCGGGGGGCTTGCCCTGATTGGCGGGATGGCCACGACCGTCAGTGCCAAGCCGAAGAAGCTCAAGTCCGCGCCGAAGGTAACTTCGAAGGCGACTTACACGGCTCGCGGCAGCGTCGGTGACGCCTATGTCAAGAACGCCGAGGAGGGCCAGACCCTTCTGCTGGTCAATGCGAACAACAAGATCGTTCGCACCGGCAAGGCCGATTCGTTCGGCTCCAAGGTCTTCTATGACGTCGCTCCGGGCAAGACTTTCACGGTCCGCACCCCGAAGGGCAAGGGAGCTCTCGGCACCAAGCCGTTCAAGGTTCTGAAGCCCGGCGCCAACCCGCCCCAGTCCTTCTACCAGGACTCCAGCCACGAACTTCACCAGGGCCTCAACTACGTGAAGATGCGCGACGGCACCGAGATCGCGATGACCGTGCGGCTGCCGCTCGGCAAGACCATCACCGACGGTCCGTTCCCGACCTACATCGAGTACTCGGGCTACCAGACCGCGGCCCCGCATGACCTGCTCAGCGTCTTCCTCGGCGGCGGCGGAAGCGATGATCTCGCTCCGGCCAGCTCGACTGCGGTCGGCTCACTGATCGGCCCGCTGCTCGACTTCGCCACGGTTTCCGTCCAGATGCGCGGTTCCGGCTGCTCCGGCGGCGCCTTCGACCTCTTCGGCTGGCCGACCACCTACGACGGCTATGACGCGGTCGAGACCGTCGCCGCCCAGGACTGGGTCCAGGGCAAGGTCGGCATGGGCGGCATTTCGTTCTCCGGCATTTCGCAGCTCTTCACCGCCGGCACCCGGCCGCCTCACCTGGCCGCCGTCTCACCCCTTTCGGTGACCGACGACGTCTACTACGGCACCGGTTTCCCGGGCGGCATCTTCAACAACGGCTTCGCGTTCAGCTGGATCACCGAGCGGGCCGAGGATGCGGAACCGGCCCCCGAGGGCGGCCAGACCTGGGCCAAGATCATGACCACGACCGGTGACCCGGACGTGGACGAGCCCCTGCGCAGCGAGCAGAAGCAGCACTGCATCGACAACCAGAAGATGCGGCTCCAGACCAGGAACTACAACCACCTGATCGAGACGAATCCGTACCGGACGCCGAACCTCTTCGCGAAGCGCTCGCCCGGGGCCTGGGTCAAGAACATCAACGTGCCGATCTTCTGGGTCGGCGCCTTCCAGGACGAACAGACCGGCGGCCACTGGCCGGAGGCTGTGAGGAACCTGCCGAAGTCCAACAAGAACGTCTGGGTCACCATGCAGAACGGCGTTCACGTCGATTCGCTCGGCCCGAGCACGATCACCCGCTGGGCCGAGTTCATGAACCTGTTCGTCGGCGACGGTCGGATTCCGAAGCTCTCGCCGGTGGTGATCGGCGCCAGCTCGACCCTGTACAACGAGATCGCCTCGGCCGGCGCGCTGCCGATCCAGCAGTCGCGCTTCGCCGCCATGGACAACACCCCGGCCAATATCGCCGCCGCCAGGACCGAGTTCAAGCAGGATCCGCGAGTCCGGCTCCTGATGGACAACGGCGCCGCGATCAACGGTGATCCCGGTGCGATCGGTGCCCCGTGGGAGGCCGATTTCAGCAACTGGCCGATCGGCACCACCAAGCCGACCAGCTACTACCTCGGCAAGAACGGAGCCCTCAGCGCCAGCAAGTCGAAGACCGGTTCTTCGGTCAGCTACCTCTCGGATCCGTCGGCCCGCCCGGCCAAGACGCTCGGGGAGAACGCCCAGGGTGACTCCTGGCTGGCCCAGCCGCCCTACAACTGGGCACCGGTCGCCGACGGCCACGGCCTCGGCTTCGTGACCCCGGTCCTGACCAAGGACGTGTTCATTGCCGGTCCTTCCAGCCTCGACCTGTACCTCAAGTCGAGCAAGGTTGACACCGACATCCAGGCGACCCTGACCGAGGTCCGCCCGGACGGCAAGGAGACCTACGTCCAGAACGGCTGGCTGCGGGCCTCGCACCGGGCCATCAACAAGAAGGCCTCGACCGCCTACAACCCGGTCCAGACCTACCTGAAGGAAGATGGCGCGCCGCTGAAGAAGGGCAAGTACAACTACACCCGGATCCAGATCTTCCCGGTCGCGCATGTGTTCCGTGCCGGCTCGAGGATCCGCCTGAACATCCAGGCGCCGGGCGGTGACCGGACGATCTGGGATTTCGCCACGATCGAGAAGGGCAACACCACCAACACGATTGGGCTCGGCGGTGTGATTCCGTCGAAGCTGGTCCTGCCGGTGATCCCGGGCGAGGATGCCCAGGGCACCGAGCTGCCCGGCCCGACCGCACTGCGCGGCGAGCCGAGCCGTGATTACGAGCCGGCCACCAACGGCGGCTAGGAGTAACCGGCTGCCGCCCGGCCTGGGGGCCGGGCGGTAGCCGCAGTTGAGCAATCAATGAATAGGGGAGACAGCATGAGAAGAAGGATCTCGGTACCGGGCACGTTCTTGAGTGCCCTTGTCGCAGGACTCGCTCTGATCGGTGGCCTTGCCACGGTCGCCAGCGCCACGCCCAAGAAGCTCAAGACCGCTCCGAAGATCACTTCGAAGGCGTCGTACATGGCTCGCGGCAGCGTCGGCGACGCCTATGTCAAGAACGCCGAGGAAGGCCAGACCCTTCTGCTGGTCAATGCGAACAACAAGATCGTTCGCACCGGCAAGGCAGACTCGTTCGGCTCCAAGGTCTTCTACGACGTCGCTCCGGGCAAGACTTTCACCGTGCGCACCCCGAAGGGCAAGGGCGCCCTGGGCACCAAGCCGTTCAAGGTTCTGAAGCCCGGCGCCAACCCGCCGCAGTCCTTCTACGACAAGAAGCCCGACCTCAAGCCCGGCCTCAACTTCGTCACGATGCGTGACGGGATCGAGATCGCAATGACCGTCCGCCTGCCTTCCGGCAAGACCATGGATGACGGTCCGTTCCCGACCTTCATCGAGTACTCCGGCTACCAGGCCGCGGCCCCGCATGACCTGCTTCAGTCGATCATCTCCCAGCTGGGTGGCGGCGACGGCACGAGTGACGACCTCGCTCCGGCCTCTTCGACCGCGGTCGGCTCGGTGATCGGTCCGCTGCTCGACTTCGCTGTGGTCACCGTCCAGATGCGCGGTTCCGGCTGTTCCGGCGGGGCCTTCGACCTCTTCGGCTGGCCGACGACCTATGACGGCTATGACGCGGTCGAGACGGTCGCGGCCCAGGACTGGGTCCAGGGCGGCAACGTCAGCATGGGCGGCATTTCCTTCTCCGGCATCTCCCAGCTGTTTACGGCCGGCACCCGGCCGCCGCACCTGGCCGCCGTTTCGCCGCTCTCGGTTACCGACGACGTCTACTACGGCACCGGTTTCCCGGGTGGCATCTTCAACAACGGCTTCGCCTACAGCTGGATCACCGAGCGCGGTGAAGACGCCGAGCCGGCCCCGGCCGGCGGTCAGCCCTGGGCCAAGATCATGACCACGACCGGTGACCCGGACGTGGCCGAGCCCCTTCGCAGCGAGCAGAAGCAGCACTGCATCGACAACCAGACGCTGCGCCTGCAGACGCTCAATCACAACGCGAAGATCGAGAACAACCCCTTCCGTACCCCCGGCCTGTTCGCCAAGCGCTCGCCCGGGGCGTGGGTGAAGAACATCAACGTGCCGATCTTCTGGGTCGGCGCCTTCCAGGACGAACAGACCGGCGGCCACTGGCCGGAAGCGGTGAAGAACCTGCCGAAGTCCAACAAGGATGTCTGGGTGACGATGCAGAACGGTGTTCACGCCGACGCGCTCGGCCCGAGCACGATCACCCGCTGGGCCGAGTTCATGAACCTGTTCACCGGTAACGGCCGGATTCCGGTCGTGCCCGGGCTGGTTCTGAGCCTCGGCGGCCAGCTCTACGAGTTCCTGGCCGACGCCGGCTCCCTGCCGATCGTCCAGAGCCGCTTCGCGGAGATGGAAAACACCCCGGCCAACGTCGCGGCCGCAAAGGCCGAGTTCCGGCAGGATCCGCGAATCCGGATCCTGATGGACAACGGCGCCGCGGTTGACGGTGACCCGGGCGCGATCGGCGCCAAGTGGGAGGCCGACTTCAACAGCTGGCCGATCAGGACGACCAGGCCCACCGCGTTCTACCTGGGCAAGAACGGCACCCTGAGCACCAGCAAGTCGAAGACCGGTTCTTCGGTCAGCTACCTGTCCGACCCGAGCGCCCGTCCGGCCAAGACCCTCGGCGAAAACGCCCAGGGTGACTCCTGGCTGGCCCAGCCGCCGTACAACTGGCAGCCCGTCGCCGACGGCCATGGGCTCGGCTTCATCACGCCGGCCCTGACCAAGGACGTATTCATGGCCGGACCGTCCAGCGTTGACCTCTACCTCAAGTCGAGCAAGGCCAACACGGACATCCAGGTAACCCTGACCGAGGTCCGCCCGGACGGCAACGAGACCTACATCCAGAACGGCTGGCTGCGGGCCTCGCACCGGGCCATCAACAGCAAGCTCTCAACCGCCTACAACCCGGTGCAGACCTGGCTGAAGTCAGATCAGGCTCCGCTGAAGAAGGGCAAGTACAACTACGCCCGGATCCAGATCTTCCCGGCCGCCCACGTGTTTCGGGCCGGCTCGAAGATCCGCCTGAACATCCAGGCACCCGGTGGAGACCGGACGATTTGGGACTTCGACACGATCGAAAAGGGCAACACCACCAACACGATCGGTCTCGGCGGTGTGATTCCGTCGAAGCTGGTCCTGCCGGTGATCCCGGGCGAAGACGCCCAGGGCACCGAGCTGCCCGGCCCGACCGAGCTCCGCGGCGAGCCCAACCGCACCTACGAACCCGCCAGTAACGGCGGCTGACGCCGCCGTTACTCCACCTGCACGCCGCCCGGCCTTCGCCGGGCGGCAGCGGGAACCCGCCCGGCCAGGGCCATCAAATATTTGATGGCAGGGCTCCGGCGGAGGGCCGTCCAAAAGGGCGGCCCTTTTTGGTTAACCGACTTCCTTGGGAAACAGGCTGTTTATGAGATCGGGTTTCGGGGAATGAAAGGCCATTGCTCGAAACAGGCACGCGGGGAGTCCGCGACCGAAAACAACCGGGAGGTTTCGCAACGATGCGAAGGATTCATGTGTTTCTGTCCACCATGGCAGCCCTGATCGCAGGACTCGTCCTGCTCGGCGCCACCACGACCGTTGCGAACGCGGGCTCCAAACAGCTGAAGAAGGCTCCGAAGATCACCTCGAAGGCGGATTACACCGCACGCGGAAGCGTCGGCGACGCCTACGTCAAGGACGCCGATCCGGGCCAGCGCCTGCTGCTGGTCAATGAGAACAACCGGATCGTCCGCTCGGGCAAAGCCGACCGCTTCGGCTCCAAGATCTTCTATGACGTCGCCCCGGACCGGATCTTCACGGTCCGCACCCCGACCGCCAACGGCTCGCAGGGCTCGAGACGGTTCAGGGTTCTCAAGCCCGGACAGAATCCGAAGCAGTCCTGGTACGACGCGAAACCGGACCTCAAGGCCGGTCTCAACTACGTGACGATGCGCGACGGCACCGAACTCGCGGTCACCGTACGCCTGCCTTACGGCAAGACTTCCCTCTCTCAGGGTCCCTTCCCGACCTACGTCGAGTACTCCGGCTACCAGACGGCCGCTCCCCATGATGCGCTGCTCGGCCTGGTCGCCGGCCTGCCTGACAGCAGCCTGCCCGAACCACTCGGTGACCTGCTCGACACGATTACTGGCAGCCTGCCCGGCAGCCCGGTCCCCGATCCGGACCTGACCCCGGCCAGCTCGACCGCGGTCGGCTCACTGATCGGCCCGCTGCTCGACTTCGCCACGGTCAGCGTCCAGATGCGCGGTTCCGGCTGTTCCGGCGGCGCATTCGACCTGTTCGGCTGGCCGACCACCTACGACGGATACGACGCGATCGAAACCATTGCGGCCCAGGACTGGGTAAAGGGCGGCAAGGTCAGCATGGGCGGCATCTCCTTCTCGGGGATCACCCAGCTCTTCGTGGCCGGCACGCGGCCGCCCCATCTTTCCGCGGTCTCACCCCTCTCGACCACCGATGACGTCTACTACGGCACCGGTTTCCCGGGCGGCATCTTCAACAACGGCTTCGCCTACAGCTGGATCACCGAACGGGCCCACGACGCCGAACCGGCCCCCGAGGGCGGTCAGCCCTGGGCTCGCAAGATGGCGTCGACCGGTGACCCGCAGGTTTCCGAGCCGCTGCGCAGCGAGCAGAAGCAGCACTGCATCGACAACCAGAAGATGCGGCTTCAGACCAGGAATTACAACCACCTGATCGAGACGAATCCGTACCGGACCCCGAACCTGTTCGCCAAGCGCTCGCCCGGGGCGTGGGTGAAGAACATCAACGTGCCGGTCTTCTGGGTCGGCGCCTTCCAGGACGAGCAGACCGGCGGCCACTGGGTCGAGTCGGTCCGCAACCTCGCTCACGCCAACCGTGACGTCTGGGTGACCATGCAGAACGGCGTTCACGTCGATTCGCTCGGCCCGAGCACGATCACCCGCTGGGCCGAGTTCATGAACCTGTTCACCGGCGACGGCCGCATCCCCCGGCTCAACCCGGTGGTCCTCGCGGCCGGTCCGCTGCTCTACGAGCTGATCGCCGAATCTCCCGCCTTGCCGATCCAGCAGAGCCGCTACGCGACGATGCTCGACACGCCGCAAAACGTCGCGGCAGCCAAGGCCGACTTCCGCCAGGACCCGAGGATCCGGATCCTGATGGACAACGGCGCCGCGATTCCGGGTCAGCCCGGAGCGATCGGGGCGGCCTGGGAAACCCAGTTCACCGACTGGCCTGCACCCGGCCTCAAGCCGACGAAGTTCTTCCTCGGCAAGGGCGGCACGCTGAGTTCGACCAAGGCGAGCAAGGGCACTGTGGCCAGTTACCGCTCGGACCCGGGAGCCCGCCCCGCGAAGACGCTCGGCGAGAACGCCCAGGCCGATTCCTGGAAGCCCCAGCCGGCGTACGACTGGCAGCCGCTTGCCGCCGGCAAGGGACTCGGGTTCATCACCCCGGCGCTCGACAAGGACGTCTTCATCGCCGGACCGTCCAGCGTTGACCTGTACCTCAGGTCCAACGCCCGCAACACGGACATCCAGGTAACCCTGACCGAGGTCCGCCCGGACGGCAAGGAAACCTACGTCCAGAACGGCTGGCTGCGCGCCTCGCACCGCAAGCTGAACAGCAAGGCCTCGACCTCCTACAACCCGGTCCAGACCTGGCTGAAGCGGGACGGTGCCCCGCTGAAGAAAGGCAAGTTCAATCTCGAGCGGATCCAGATCTTCCCGGTGGCTCACGTGTTCCGGGCCGGCTCGAAGATCCGCCTGAACATCCAGGCTCCGGGCGGTGACCGCACGATCTGGAACTTCGACACGATCGAGAAGGGCAAGACGGTCAACACGATCGGTCTCGGCGGCGTGATTCCGTCGAAGCTGGTCCTGCCGGTGATCCCGGGCCAGGACGCCCAGGGCACCGCGCTGCCCCCGGCCACCGCGCTGCGCGGCGAGCCGAGCCGGGATTACGTGCCGGCGAGCAACGGAGGCTAGAACATAAGGGCGCCGCCCGGTCTTCGCCGGGCGGCAACAGGAACCCGCCCGGCCAGGGCCTGACACACTCTGCGTATGGCAAAGAAGCGGAAGCCAAAGCGGCGGGAACGGGAGAAGTCCTCGACCTCCAGTTACGCCGACGCCGAGGGCAACGTCCTCGTGCTGCGCGACTCGCTCGGCAAGGGATCGATCGAGAAGATCAACGAGCAGATCGAAAACCAGGCTTACTCGGTCGATGACCTCTGGCAGCGCAAAACCGAACTGATCTTCGAACGGCTGGCCGTCTCCTGGGAGATCGCCGGGCTTCCGCTCGACGACCAGAAGATGTTGCTCGGCCGCTACCGGATGGCCGACCCGGACACCCGCCGCTGGGTCCGGGAGATCCTCGATCAGCACCTCCGCCGGTACATTCCCGAACTCGCCTGAAAGTCAGGGCTTGAGGCGGTGTCCGGTACTGAAGAGGAACTGGGCCCAGGCGAGCAGGGCGAAGGTGATCGCCCCGACCACACCGAGCGATAGCCAGGGGGAGACGTCGGCCGCCCCGAGGAAGCCGTAGCGGACCGCCTCGACCACGTAAAAGAGCGGGTTGAGGTGGGAGATCTGCTCCCAGGGGGTGCCCAGCCGGCTGACCGAATAGAAGACGCCGCCGAGGAAGATCAGCGGCAGGATCACGATGTTGTTGATGAAGGACTGGTTGTCCCAGGACTGGGCGTAAACGCCGACGATGATGCCCAGCGCCCCGAAGCCGCCGATGGTCAGGACCACCGCGACGATCAGCTCCAGCGGCATCTCCAGCGGCGCGCCGGTCAGGGGCAGGGCCAGCGCGGTGAGGACGACCCCGATGATCAGCGAGCGCATCGCGCCACCGGCCAGATAGCCGAGGTGAACCTGCCAGGCGCTCATCGGGGCGGAGAGGATGTCATCCAGGTACCGGTCGTTGCGGGCCTGGAAGATCGTGCTCGAGTTGTTCGAGTAGGCCGACTGGGCCATCGCCATCGCGATCAGGCCGGGCACGATGAAGACCCGGTATTCGAAGCCGCCGATCTCGGCGATGCTGTCACCGAGCGAGAGCCCGAAGACGATCATGAAGAGCAGGGAGGAGATCACCGGGGCGAGGATGGTCTGCTTCCAGAGCTTCAGCACCCGGTGACATTCGCGTCGGGTCAGCCAGGCGAGCCCCCGCCACGGGTGCGGCTCGACTTCTACGGGGGGAAGCGGATTCAAGCTTCCCCGGCTTCTTCCCTGACGATCTCGATCACGGCCGAGTCGTCGAGCTCGCCGCGGCCACTCTCGACCAGCCGGTCGAGCGCCTCGCGGGCGACTTCGAAGGCCCGGATCGGGGTGCCGGTCTGCGCCGCCATCTGATCGACGATGCGGGCATCCTTGGCGTGAAGTTCGGTCTTGAAGCCGGGCACGAAGGTGCCGTCCACCATGCGCTGGCCGTGAACCTGGAGGCAGCGGGAATCGGCGAAACCGCCGGTAACCGCCTCCCGCATCGTCGCGGCCGAAACCAGGCCGCTCCGTTCGGCCAGGACCATCGCCTCGGCGATCGCCATCAGGTTGCTGCCGACCAGCAGCTGGTTGCAGGTCTTGACCATCTGGCCCGCCCCGGCCGGCCCGCAATGGGTGATCCGTTCACCGACCACCTCGAGCAGCGGCAGGGCGCGGTTGAAGTCGGTCTCGCTGCCGCCCGCCATCACCGAAAGGTTCCCCTCGATCGCACCCTTCTCGCCCCCGGAAACGGGGGCGTCGACGAATCCGGTCCCGCGACCTGCCAGTTCGGCCGCGATCTCGGTGGTTCGGCCGGGGTCGATCGTGCTCATGTCAACCACGACTCCGGTGAAGCCGGCGGCCGAGGTGATCCCGTCCTTGCCGAAGATCACCGCCTCGACGTCCGGGGTGTCGGGGAGGTTGAGGAAGACGACCTCACTGTTCGCGGCGACCCCGGCCGGAGTGTCCGCCCAGGCAGCCCCGGCGTCCAGGACCGCGCCGGCCTTCGATCGGGTGCGGGTGTTCACGGTCAGCTCGTATCCGGCCGCGATCAGGTTCAGGGCACAGGGCCGACCCATGATGCCCAGCCCGATGTACCCGACTCCGGAAGCTGCGTTGCTCATTCGAATTTCTCCAGTTGATCCATGGCGATCCGGCCTCCGGCGACCGTCTTCAGGTAGACCTCTTCGAGGGTTTCGACCCCATGCGAGCGCTTCAGCCCTTCGGCTGAATCCCGGGCGACGATGTGACCACCGCTGATCAGGGCGATCTCGTCGCAGAGCGCCTCGGCTTCCTCCAGGTAGTGGGTGGTCAAGAGGATCGTGGTGCCCTGCTCGTGGAGTCCCCGGATGTAACGCCAGAGCTCATGCCGCAATTCCAGGTCCACGCCGGCGGTCGGCTCGTCGAGGATGACCAGCCGGGGCCGGTGAAGCAGGGCCCGGGCCAGCAGCAGGCGGCGGCGCATGCCGCCGGAGAGCTTCGGCGCTTCCACGTCCCGCTTGGCTCGCAGGTCGAAGGCGTCGATCATCTGCTCGGCCCGTTCGCTCGCCTCGCGACCGTCCATGCCGTAGTAGCCACCGTGGTAGAGCAGGGTCTCGTAAACGGTGAGGAACTTGTCGAGGTTCGGCTCCTGCTCGGCGATGCCGATCATCCGGCGGGCTGCCATGCCGGTGCCGGGCCGGCCGAAAACCGAGATCTCGCCGCCGGTCACGCGAATCAGGTTGCAGACCGCTCCGATCAGCGTCGTCTTGCCGGCTCCGTTCGGCCCGAGCAGCCCGAAGAAGCTGCCGTCGGGGATCTCGAGGTCGAGGTCCTCGAGGGCGAGGGTGCCATCCGCGTAGCGCTTGGTCAGCCCGCGGATCGAAAGTGCGGGAGGGGCGGCGGCCGGATCGGTGCCGGGGGTGACTGTCGCGGTCTGGTCCATGCGTCACCATGCAACCATGAGCGCACTCTCGGGCGTCATCGTGGCCGACTTCAGCCGGGTTCTGGCCGGGCCGCTGGCCGCCATGACCCTCGGCGATCTCGGCGCCAACGTGATCAAGGTCGAGCCGCCGGGTGGCGACGAAACAAGGGGCTGGGTACCCCCGGTTGACGCGGCCGGCCGCTCCACCTACTTCCAGACCGCGAATCGCAACAAGCGCTCGATCACCCTCGATCTGAAGCAGGAGGAAGACCGCGCCCTGGCCTTCGAGCTGGCGATGCGGGCCGATGTCCTGATCGAGAACTTCCGGCCCGGCACCATGGCCCGCTTCGGCCTCGACTGGGAAACCGTCCATGCCGCCCATCCCTCGCTCGTCTACTGCTCGATCACCGGGTTTGGCTCGGGACCGGGGGCGGCCATGCCGGGTTACGACCCGCTGATCCAGGCTCTCAGCGGAATGATGTCGATCACCGGACCGCCAGACGGCGAGGCAAGCAAGGTGGGGGTCGCCCTGGTTGACGTGATCGCCGGCCTCAATGCCTCAACCGGAATCCTCGCCGCGCTTCATGACCGCAAGACCATGCGCCAGGGCCAGCTGGTCGAGATCAACCTTCTTTCCACCGCCCTCGCCGCCCTCGCCAACCAGAGCTCCGCCTTTCTCAACACCGGTGCCTCGCCCTCAAGGCTGGGCAACGTCCACCCCAGCATCGAACCGTTCTCGACCTACGCCACGGCCACCGGGCCGATCATGATCTGCGCCGGAAACGACCGGCAGTTCAGCCAGCTCGCGGTGACGATCGGCGCCCCCGGCCTGACCGATGATCCCCGCTTCGCGACCAACCTCGACCGGGTTGAGAACCGGGCCCCCCTGCGGGAGGAGCTGGAGCGGCGGCTCGGACTCGATTCGGTCGAGTACTGGGCGGAAGCGCTGAATGACGCCGGGGTGCCGGCCGGTCCGGTCAATGACATCGGGGGCGGTTTCGGGCTGGCCGGGAACCTCGAGCTCGACCCGGTCACCGAGATTGAAGGGACCCGCACGACCTCGTCGCCGATCCGTCTTTCGGGCAGTCCCCCGGAGAGGCGGTTTCCGCCACCCGACCTGGATCAGCACGGCGAGGAGATCCGCGAATGGCTCCACGCACCCCGGGAAGAATGACTGCGGGAAAACGCTGATCCTGGCGATCGCCTCTGGACGCGAGCGGCTGTGGACGGCATTATGCGGGGCGTGAATGCTCTGGACGGACTCTTGGTGGCGGACTTCAGCCGGGTGCTGGCCGGTCCGCTCGTTTCGATGACCCTGGCCGATTTCGGTGCCGACGTGATCAAGGTCGAGCCGCCCGGAGGGGATGAGACAAGGGCCTGGTCGCCGCCGGTCGACGCCCAGGGCAGGGCGACCTTCTTTCTCGCCGTCAACCGAAACAAGCGGTCGGTCGAGCTCAACCTCAAGGACCCCGAGGATCTGGAACTGGCAAAGGAACTGGTCGGGCGGGCCGACGTGCTGGTCGAGAACTTCCGGCCCGGCACGATGGACCGGCTCGGTCTCGGTTACGAGGAAATGGCCGCGGCCAACCCCGGGCTCGTCTACTGCTCGATCAGCGGCTTCGGCTCGAAGGAGGGGGCCGCCCTGCCCGGCTACGACCCGCTGGTCCAGGCGATGAGCGGGATGATGTCGGTGACCGGTCCTCCCGAAGGTGACCCGAGCAAGGTCGGGGTTGCTCTGGTTGACGTGATCGCGGGCCTCAACGCGACGATCGGGGTGCTCATCGCACTGCAGGAAAGGGCGAAGTCGGGGCAGGGCCAGAAAGTGGAAAGCAACCTGCTGAGTTCGGCCCTGGCGGCGCTCGAGAATCAGGCGTCGGCCTGGCTCAACACCGGGGTGCTGCCGGTCCGGCTGGGCAACGTCCATCCGAGCATCGAGCCGTTCACCACTTTCGACGCGAGCGACGGTCCGCTGATGATCTGCGTCGGCAACGACCGCCAGTTCAAGGCGCTTTGCGAGGTGCTCGGCGAGCCTGAGCTGTCATCGGACCCGCGCTATGTCGACAACTTCGACCGGGTCGAGCACCGGGTCGAGCTCGAGGCCGAACTGAACGAACTGTTCTCCCGCCGGACCGTTGAAGAGTGGGTGACCGCCCTGCATGAGGCAAGGGTCCCGGCCGGTCCGGTAAACACGATCGACCGTGGCTTCGCGGTGGCCGAGGCACTCGGGCTCGACCCGATCGACGAGATCGACGGGGTTCGCACACCCGCCTCACCGATCCGGCTGGGGCGCACCCCGGCCGAAACGCGACTCCCGCCCCCGGCCGAGAACGCTCACTCGGAGGAAATCCGCGACTGGCTTCGAAGTTGATGGCAGGGATGGAGGAAAACGAGGAGAAAGCACCCCGGCCGGTTGCCGTGTGGGTCGGCGGCACCCTGGCGTACGCCGTCCTGGTACTCGCACTGGGCCTGATCCTGACCGGCATCAACCCGGATTCATCGGTCTTCCCGCCGCTCCTGACTGCCCTGGCCGGTCTGTTCGTGGCCACGGCGATCAACGTGCGACCCGCTTCCTCGGGTGACGCGGATCCGGACTGGAACCGCTTCCAGGTCCACGTGATCGTCGTCGCGATCACCAGCATGGTCCTCAGCATCGGGCTGGTCATGTGTGCCCTCGCCTTCCCGGGCGAGCTGATCTTCCAGCTGGCCTTCTGGGGCGCGGCGCTGGCGATCCTGATCGGCGCGGCATTCCTGCTTGCCGTCGTCTGGGAGCGGTTGAGCACGGAAGGATCTCCACCATCCCCGGCCTCGGAACCAGAACCAAAGCCCGACCCCGACCCGGAACCGGAACCCGAACCGGAACCCGAGCCCGCACCTGAAGCAGAGCCGGCGCCGGAGTCCGGCAAGGTGAAAGCCGCGAAGAAGGAACTGCGAAGGGCACCACAGACCGATCTCGTCGCCGCAACGCTCAAGAAGTCAAAGAAGACGAAGAAGCCGGCAAAGAAGAGCCCGAAGGATCCAAAGGCTTCGAAGGCACCGAAGAAGCCGAAGAAGAAGGACTCAAAGAAGAAGAAGTGAGCTCCTGCCACACTCTTGGTGTGGATCTGACGCTTCTTGAAGAAACGATGGCGGGCCTGGAGCAGCCGGCCTACCGGACCGGTCAGGTCTGGGAGTGGCTGGCCCGCGGGGCCGGTTCATTCGACGAGATGACGAACCTGCCCGCCTCGCTGCGGCAGGAACTCGAAGGCAGGCTGCCGATCTCGACCCTGGAAGTCGACGCCTCGATGAAGTCGGTCGATGGCACCGAGAAGGCGCTCTTTCTGACCGCCGACGGCCGCCCGGTCGAGGCGGTACTGATGCGCTACCGCGACGGCCGCCGTTCACTCTGCCTCTCCAGCCAGTCGGGCTGCCCGCTCACTTGCACCTTCTGCGCCACCGGCACGATGAAATTCGGCCGCAACCTGACCGAGTCGGAGATCCTCGACCAGGCCCTTCACTTCCGGCGGATCGAGCCGGTCAACCACGCCGTCTTCATGGGCATGGGCGAGCCGATGATGAACCTCGACAACGTGCTGGCCGTCTGCGAAAGGCTGCCGGAAGTCGGGATCGCCAACTCCCACACCACGGTTTCAACCGTCGGCTGGCAGCCCGGGATCGAACGCATGACGACGGAAGGCCCGGCGGTCCGCCTCGCCCTCTCGCTTCACGCCCCGAACGACAAGCTCCGCTCCGAAATCATGCCTGTCAACGACCGCTACCCGATGGAGGACGTGGTCGCCGCCTGCCGCGAGTGGCGCCACACCCGCAAGCGCAAGGTCTTTATCGAGTACCTGATGCTCGACGGGGTAAACGACTCGGTCGAGCTCGCCCACGAACTGGCCGACCTGCTCCTTCCGAAGAACGACTTCAAGGTCAACCTGATCCCCTACAACCCGTCGGGAACCGGCTACCAGGGCTCACCCCGCGAAGCGATCGACCGCTTCCGCGACACCCTGATGAAACGCGGAATCCACGCCACCGTCCGCCTCACCCGAGGCCGCGACATAGACGCCGCCTGCGGCCAACTGGCGGCCAAGGCCGCCGCCTGACCGGACCAGGTTCTTCCCGCCCCGAGCGGAGTCCCTTCCTTCCATCCGTGAATGTGAGAGGAAGGGACGGGTTTCTCGTGGAGGGCGGGTCGGACCCCGCCCGACTTACTTATGCGGTTCCGGAGGTGAAGCGTTCGCGGCTGAGTTCGAGGACTTCGAGGGCGGACTCCAGGGGGTACCAGCCGTCGACTTCCACGTGCTTGCCTTCGGGCTGCTTGTAGACCGCGAAGAAGTGGGAGATTTCATCCTTGAGCTGGCTCGAGAGCTGGTCGAGCGACTCGATGAAGTTCCAGTTCGGGTCGTCGGCCGGGACGCAGAGGATCTTGTCGTCGAGCTCGCCGTCGTCGGTCATGCGGAAAAGGCCGAGCGGGATCGCCGGGATGATGCAGCCGGGGAAGGTCGGTTCGGAAACGCAAACCATGGCGTCGAGCGGGTCGCCGTCGGCGCCCATCGTGTTCGGCACCATGCCGTAATCGACGGGGTAGACCATCGAGGAGAAGAGGAAACGGTCGAGCTTGATCGCGCCCAGCTCTTCGTCGTATTCGTACTTGTTTCGGGAGCCCTTCGGGACTTCCACCAGAACGTTCAGGATCTCAGTCATATCGCCGCGAATCCTATCTTTTAAGGAGTCAGGCGGGGTCCGACCCGCCCTCCATGGCACCTCCGGTGGCTTTAGCCGCCCAAGAGCATGTGATGCCTGGGATCCTCGGTCGGGCGCCAGGGTTCATCCCAGTCGCAGATGCCCTTGACCAGGCGATCGGCCTCCTCCGGGCCCCAGCTGCCGACCTCGTAGGGGACGACCGGGGGCGGATCATCGAGCAGCGGCTGCACGATCCGCCAGGTCTCCTCGACCATGGAGAACTTGGTGAAGAGGTCGTAGCGGCCGTGGATCGCGTCATCGAGCAGGCGCTCGTAGGGCTCCGGCTCGGCTCCCGGCTCCTTCTCGAAGAGCACGTCGAGGTCCGCTTCCTCGAAGTCCTCGATCCCGGCGGCCTTGGCGACGAAGGCCATGCGCGCCCCGGGCACCGGGTCGATCCGGACCACCATCTGGTTGCGCGGCGGCTTGTGGGACTTCATTCCGACCCCGGTGTGGGGCGGCCTCTTGAAGACCACCCGGACCTCGGTGTGCTTGACCGGCAGGTTCTTGCCGGTCCGCAGGTAGAAGGGGACCCCCGACCAGCGCCAGTTGTCGATCGCCAACTCCAGCGCGGCGTAGGTCTCGACCTGGGAATCGTCGGCGACGTCCGGGATGTCCCGGTAGCCGTTGTACTGGCCGCGGACGCATTTGGCCGGGTCGGCCGAGCGGATCGCCTCGAAGAGCTCGAGCTTCTTGGCCCGGATCGAGTCATGCTGGTTCGCGTTCGGGGCCTCCATGGCCAGCAGGGCCAGCACCTGGAGCATGTGGTTCTGGACCACGTCGCGGATCGCTCCGACCCCCTCATAGAAGCGGCCGCGGTCCTCGACCCCGAAGTTCTCGCTCATGGTCATCTGGACATAGGAGACGTAATTGCGGTTCCAGACCGGTTCGAGCAGCGCGTTGGCGAAGCGGAGGTAGGTGATGTCCATCACCGGCTCCTTGCCGAGGTAATGGTCGATCCTGAGGATCTGGTCTTCCTCGAGCACGGTCAGCAGGTCGGCCTGAAGTTCCTGGGCCGAGTCGAAGTCGTGGCCGAAGGGCTTCTCGAGGATGACCCGGGCGTTTTCGACCAGACCGGCGTTGGCGAGACCGTGGACCACCTCGGAGAAGAGCGGCGGCGGGATCTCGAGGTAGAAGAGCGGCCGCTCGTAGTCGGCCAGCTCGCCACCGAGCGACTGGTAGAGATCCTCCTCGTCGAAGTTGCCGTTGACGAAGCGCATGCGATCGGCGAGGCGCCGGAAAGTTGCGAGATCGAACTCGTCGACCGAACCGCGAATCGCCTCCTCGGCCCGCTGCTTCATGGTCTCGTGGTGCCAGTCCTGGTTGCGGCCGACGCCGATGATCGGGCAGTCCAGCTTGCCTCGCTTTTCGAGCCGGTAAAGGGCCCGGAAAGTCATCTTCCTGGCGAGATCACCGGTGATTCCGAAGATGACCAGCGCGTCGGTCGCTTCCCTCTCCTTGGTCTTGCTCATGACCGGCAGCGTATCCATCCGACGAAATGTTCCACCACGGGTTCTAATATGGCGGCATGGAAATCGGGATCGTCGGGCTTGGTCGGATGGGGGCGAACATCGCCCGGAGGTTGATGCGCGATGGACACAGGTGCGTGGTCTATGACGTGAATCCCGAAGCCGCGAAGGATCTGGCCGGTGAAGGAGCCGATCCGGCCGCCGACCTGGCCGAGCTGGCCGCCAAGCTGGCCGCCCCGCGCGCGGTCTGGCTCATGGTCCCGGCCGGAGACATCACCCGCGACACGATCCGCAAGGTCGCGGCCGAACTTCAGCCCGGCGACGCGATCATCGACGGCGGCAACACCTACTACCACGATGACATCCACTTCGCCGAAGAACTGGGCAAACAGGGCATCGACCACCTTGACTGCGGCACCTCCGGCGGCGTTTTCGGCCTGGAGCGAGGCTACTGCCTGATGATCGGCGGGCCGGAAGAGGCCTACAAGCGCCTCGAGCCGATCTTCGCCACGCTCGCCCCCGGGGTCGGCGAGGCGGAACGCACCCCGGGGCTCACCGGAGATCCCTCCCCGGCCGAGAACGGCTACCTCTACTGCGGCCCGGCCGGCGCTGGCCACTTCGTGAAGATGGTCCACAACGGGATCGAGTACGGGATGATGGCCGCGATCGCCGAGGGGCTGAACGTGATCAAGGGCGCCAACGCCGGCGTGATCACCCGTGACGGAGACGCCGAGACCGCACCGATGGAGAACCCCGAGTACTACCAGTACGAAATCGACGTCTCCCAGGTCGCCGAAGTGTGGCGCCGGGGCAGCGTGGTCGGTTCCTGGCTGCTCGACCTCACCGCCGCGTCGCTGGCCGAGTCCCCGACCCTGGAGGAGTTCTCCGGGCGGGTTTCGGATTCCGGCGAGGGTCGCTGGACCTCGATCGCCGCGATCGACGAAGGAGTGCCGACCCCGGTCCTCACCGCCGCTCTGCATGAGCGGTTCTACTCGCGCGGCCTGGGCGACTTCGGTGACAAGGTGCTCTCGGCCATGCGCAAGCAGTTCGGCGGTCACGACGAGAAGCCCGCGGAGGGGAAGGAAGGGTAATTGGTCACCCGGTTCGTCGAGGACGACGAGTCAGCCGCGGCCGAGGCCGCCCGGATTGTCGAGTTGGCGGCCGAGGCCGCGATTGCCGACCGGGGGCGCTTCAATTTCGCGGTCAGTGGCGGCAAGACGCCCTGGCGGATGCTTGAACTGCTGGCCGAAAGCGACCTCAACTGGACCCGGACCTCGCTGTTCCAGGTTGACGAGCGGATTGCGCCGACCGGCAGCATGCAGCGCAACCTCACCCACCTGGTTCTCACCCTGCCGCTGATCTGCCAGGCCGCGATCCGGCCGATGCCGGTCGGGGCCGATGACCTCGCGACGGCGGCCAGCGGTTACGAGTATTCGCTGCCGGACCGCTTCGACCTGATCCACCTCGGCATGGGCACGGACGGGCACACCGCCTCGCTGGTGCCGGGGGACCCGATCCTCGAGGTTTCCGACCGCCAGGTTGCGATCACTTCCGGCGAGTATCAGGGCACCCGTCGCATGTCGCTGACCTACAAGGCGCTTGATCGCGCCCGGCAGATTCTCTTCCTGGTCACCGGGGACGACAAGGAGGAAGCGCTCGCGAAGCTGGTCGACTCCGACCCGTCGATTCCGGCCGGGCGGCTCAAGAACCCCAACGTCACCCTGATCACCGACATCGACATCAGGGATTCGGAACCGGTTTCTTGACGAAGATCCGCGAAATGGGGGCCGAGCGCTACGGCTTCGCGCTACTTCTGATCCTCGCCTCGATGATCTTCATCATGGCCACTCATGACGGGAAATGGTCCAACGTCATTTCCCTGAACCTTCAGGCCTTTGCGCTGTTCGCTTCAACCCGGGCGGCCCAGCCGAGGATGGCGATTCGGGTCACGGTCGGTGTGATCATCGGACTGGTCCTCGTCGCCGCATGGATTCAGGCCGGGTTCACCAGTTCGGTCAACGATGATTTCGTGCGGCTTTCGACCTTCAGCCTCGTCGTGATCGCAACCCCCGCGATCGCCTGGGGGCTGGTGCGGCAGGTCAAGGCTCGGGGAATGATCACCACCCACACGATGCTCGGCGTGCTCTGCATCTACCTGCTGATGAGCCTCGCGTTCTCGGCTGCGTTCGGGGCGATCTCCGCGGTCAGCGGCGACCCGTTCTTCCAGCAGGGCGCCGCCGACGGCACGACCAACAACTACCTCTACTACAGCCTGACCACGATCACCACAGTTGGCATGGGCGACTTCACCCCGGCGACCAACCTGGGCCGTTCCCTCACCGCAGCCGAGGCATTGATCGGGCAGATCTACGTGATCACGGTGGTCGCCGTGATCGTCGGCAACCTGGGCAGACCCCGAAACAATGGATGACGTCCTACTTGGCCTGAGCCTGGTCGTCGTCCTCTCGATCCTCGCCCGGCTCTCGGCCACCTGGATGCGGGTGCCGCCGATCGTCCCGCTGCTGATCGTCGGCATGGCGATCGGCATCTCCGGTCTCGATCTCGTCAACCCGAGCGAGATGCTGGGCCCGGCGCTCTCGCCCGCGGTTCAGATTGCGGTTGGCATCATCCTTTTCGAAGGGGCGCTCAGCCTGAAGAGGGAGGAGCTCGGTTCCGGGGTGAGAAGCGCGGTGACCCGACTGATCACGCTCGGGGTCGTAATCACCTGGTTTGTCGCCACGGTCTCGATCGCCTTGCTGCTCGACGTTCCCCACGAGATGTCGATCCTGATCGGCGCGACGGTAATCGTTTCCGGGCCGACCGTGGTGATCCCGATCCTCAATTTCGTCGGTCCCACCCAGAAGGTTCGCCGGGTCCTGAAATGGGAGGGCATCCTGATCGACCCGATCGGGGCGATCATCGCGGTGGTCGTCTTCGGATCCTTCGACAACGGAACCGGCGGCGAGTTTGACATCGGCGAGCTCTTTCTTTCGCTCGGGGTCGGCGGCCTGATCGGGGCGGCCGGCGCCGCGGTCATGATCCCGATCCTCGGAACCAAGCGGCTGGCCGGACGGGACAAGGTCGCAGCCACCCTGATGATGGTGGTCGCCGCCTTTGCCGCCTCGGACGCCGTGCTCTCCGATTCGGGCCTGGTCGCGACGATCGTCATGGGAGTCGTTCTCGCCAATCAGCATCGGGTCCGGGTCGATCAGGTCGCGGAGTTCAAGGAAACGCTGGTGCCGATCCTGGTCGGGATCCTCTTCGTCCTGCTGGCCGCAAACGTGGACATGGGTCAGGTGATCGACCTTGGCTGGCAGGGCCTGCTGGTCATCGCCGCCCTGATCGTCATCGCCCGGCCGCTGGCTGCGCTCACTTTGGTCGGGCTGCCCTTCACCTGGCGGGAAAAGGTCTTCTTCGGGTCAATGGCTCCGCGCGGCATCGTCGCCGCTTCAACCGCCTCCGCCTTCGGCCTCGAGCTGACCGAGCGCGAAGTGCCGGGGGCCGAATACGTCATTCCGGTGACCTTCCTGATCATCATCGGCACGGTCTTCTACTACTCGCTGCTGACCCCCTGGCTGGCCAAGGTCCTGGGTCTCGCCGGGGAGCACCGGCCGACCCTGATGATGATCGGGGCACCGCCGTGGGCGCTGACCATAGGGGAGGGCCTGACCCAGGCCGGAGCCGAAGTGCTGGTCTGGACCGAATCGGTTGAGGACGCCGAGGCCGCGGCCCGGCGCGGGCTCGTTTCCTTCGGTGGACCGCTCGATCCCGAGGAGCATGAGGCGGATTCCCCGCTGGAGGATGTCGCCGCTTTCGCCGTGGTCAGCGAGGATGACACGCTGAACCAGCTTCTGTCCTTCCAGCTGGCGGAAATCTACGAAGCCAACCAGGTCTACCGCCGGCGATCACCTTCCGACAGCTCGCCGATCGTCCGCACCGAGGCGCTTGAACTGTTCCACGACGGCGACACCGAGACCGAGGTCCAGAAGAGGCTTTCGGCCGGCGAGCCGGTTTCGGTGGTCGGCCCGCTGGCCCGGGTTCCCGAGGGTGCGATTCCGATCGCCGCCGTCATCCCCCGCCGCGGAACGATGCCGGCCAAGATTCACCTGGCGACCGAGGACAAACCGATCAAGGCGGACGGCCGCTCAACGCTCCTCGTCCTTAACGCCGTCGGGTCTTCGCCCGACGGCCAATGAAACCCGCCCGCCCACAGAGCAAAAGAATGGATGGGCGGGCTCCGGTTTTCTAGCCGCGCCAGCGTCGTTGGAAGGGGAGGCGCCAGCGGTTTGGTTCGATCAGGTCGTGGATTTCCCGAGGACCCCAGGAACCGCGTTCGTAGGTCAGCACCCCGGGCGGGTTCTCCAGCAACGGACGGGCCGTGTTCCAGAGTTCCTCGATCCCCTCGGCGGTGGTGAAGAGCGTGTGGTCACCACCCATCGCATCGCGGATCAGCCTTTCGTAGGCCTCCAGCGTGTCTCCCTGGGTTTCGATCTCGTTCAGCGAAAACTGCATGCTCAGCTTGTCGACCAGCATGCCCGGCCCGGGTCGCTTGCCGTAGTAGGAAAGGGAGATCCGCGAAGACTCGTCGAGGTCGAAGGTGAGATGGTCCGGGCCCTTCATCCCGACCCCCGAGCCCTCCGGGAACATGCTCTTGGGAGGTTCGCGAAAGGCGATCGAGATGATCCGTGCCCCCTCGGCCATCGCCTTGCCGGTGCGCAGGTAGAAGGGAACCCCGGACCAGCGCCAGTTGTCGATCCCGCACTTCAGGGCGATGAATGTCTCGGCGTCGGAATCTTCGGCGACCCCGCTTTCCTGGTGGTATCCCTCGTAGCGGCCCCGGACCACGTCTTCCGGCCGGATGCCCTTCATCGAGCGAAAGACCTTGTTCTTCTCCACGGTGATCGCGTCCGGGGCCAGCTCGACCGGCGGCTCCATCGCGACGAAAGCGAGGACCTGGAAGAGATGGGTGACCACCATGTCCCGGAAGGCGCCGGTCGCGTCGTAGAAGCCGCCCCGCCCCTCGACGGTCAGCGTCTCGGGCACGTCGATCTGGACGTGGTCGATGAAGTTCCGGCTCCAGATCGGCTCGAAGAGCCCGTTGGCGAAGCGCAGGGCGAGGATGTTCAGCGCCGCTTCCTTGCCGAGGAAGTGATCGATGCGGAAGACCTGATCCTCATCGAAGACCTCGTGGACCATCGCGTTCAGCTCACGGGCGGAATCGAGGTCGGTGCCGAAGGGCTTTTCCATGATGATCCGCGAACGCTCGACCAGGCCGGCCTCGCCCAGGGTCTTGATCACCGCCGGCGCGGCGGCCGGTGGCACGCTCAGGTAATGGAGCCGGCGACATTGCTCGCCGATGTCTGCCTCCGCCCTGTCCACCGCATCGCTCAGACCGGCCGCGCCGGTGGTCCCGCTGACCCAGGAGAGCCGGCGTTCAAAACGGTTCCAGTCATCCTCTTCGACCCGGCCCCGGCCAAAGGACTCACATGATTCCCGGGCGAGCCGCCGGAACCCGGCATTGGTCATCTCCTCCGGTGAGGTGCCGACGATCCGGCAATCGGACAGATGCCCGGCCCGGTCGAGATGAAAGAGGCCGGGCAGCAGCTTGCGTCGGGAAAGGTCGCCGGTGGCCCCGAAGAGAACCACCACATGGGGTTCCGGCGGGGCCAGCGCGGTCGGGGCAACGTCAAGGGGTCCGATGTCGGCCATGCTCGAATCTAACCGGTACCCGGTTGACCAATGGCTAACTTCCTGTCCTGTTTTTCAGGCTGGCGCTACGACCATGGTCCAACCCTGCCGCTGGCCGGAAGAGCTCAGTCGCCGACCGCTCCGCTGCCCTCGACCCGGTTGAAGCGCGCCGCTTCACGCAGGGTCTGCCGGCGTGCGGCTTCCTTCTGCCTGGTGTCGTTCTGGCGGAAGATGGAAATCGGAATGCGCTTGAACCAGTCAACCCACTGGCCGCAGATCTGGTTCATCGCCACCTTCCAGCGGCCCTGGCCTCGCATCGCGGCGACCCGACCGAGTTTGGTGATCCTCGAGTAGCCGCTGAGCCGCTGAATTGCCGTCGGCTCCGCTGACTTGGCCGTGAAGGTGACCGGGCCCGCCTTCTTCACTTCGATCACCCCGGCCGGCCAGTACTGGCCGTTGCTGCCGGTTTCCTGGTTGACCAGGCGCTGACCGTCAAGCGCCGGCTTGAAGAACCGTTCGAAGCCCTGGTCGGTGGTCAGCTTGAAACCCATCGGGGTGAAGTACTGCATCGAGATCCACCAGAATCCCGGGGTGAGGTCCAGGGTCAGACTGGCTGAATCGCCTTGGTGCAGATCGGGGGAGGGCGTCCATTGGTCCCGCAAGGCCAGCACGGTTCGGGGCATCAGGGTCGCGGTGCCGTCGACTTCGGTCGAGAAGTACTGGCCGCCTCCCTTCGAGCAGTCGACCAGCCGCCCGGGCAGGGTCGCCTCGTTCAGGATCGGCCGGTTGTAGGCATCGTCGATCCGTTTCCAGAGGATGTACGAGTTGGTCCGGTCGACTTCTTCGAAGAAGGCCGGTGCCTCGCTCTGGAAGGAAGCCGAGGAGGTGATCACGTAGTCGAAGTTCTGGAGGCTTTCGCCCTCGAACGAATCGAAGTCGATCACGCCCTGGCCGGTGTCGCCCTGAAACGGCTTCTTCGGGTTCTCGACGATGTCGGGGTCGGGGAAGTCGGCCAGCGGCACCGAGACCTTGGCCCCGGTCAGGTAATAGGGGGCGAAGCGATCCTGATCGGCGTAGAGGACGGTGCTGCCCTTTACCTCCCGCTTGAAGGCGCCGAGTTCCTTCGCGTGGCCGGGTGGTGAAACCGAGGCATCCCGAAGCACGATCAGGCTCGAGGCCGCGGCGCCGATCACGAACAGGGTGGCGAGGGTAACCCAGGCGCCGAAGTCCATTCCCTGGCTGGGCTTCCAGCCCCCTCTCGGGCCGCTCAGCAGCGCCGTCAGGATTACCACCATGGTCACCGGGGCGGCGATGACCAGGGCCTTGGCCAGCGAGTAGTCCCCGACCCAGGGCAGCGAGATCAGGTAGAGCACGGCGCAGGCGAGGAAGGCCAGGGGGTAGGGCGAGCGAGGTTCCTTCCGCCACCACCAGAGCGAGACCAGCAGGGCGAGAACCGAGATCGCTCCGAGCAGGGCCGGAACCGGAGTGTCCAGGTTGCCGGCCAGACGGTAGTCGGAGGTCAGCCAGATCCCCAGGCCCTCCAGCACCGAGACCGGGCCGAAGGCGTTGCTGGCCGCCACCTCGGAGAAGGCGTCACCGAAGCCGAAGGGGCCGACGAAGGCGAGGGCGGCGATCAGCCCGGCGGAGACCAGGACCGAAATCCAGACGGCGGGCCGCTTCAGCCAGTTCCAGATCGACGCGGGCTTCAGCCTCGCCCGGAAATCCGGGTCGGCCAGCAGCCAGGCAAGGAGTGCCGCCGCCGGCCAGGCCAGCCCGGGGAAACTGTAGGTGAAGACGATCCCGAGCAGGACAACGATCAGGGGAAAGGCAGCCCGCAGCCGTCGCTCGGCCGGGAGCGGCGTGAGCCGGGGCAGGGCGATGACGAAGGCGAGCAGGAACATCGCGGCCGCGAGTTCCTTGAAGGCCGCCTGGGCGAAATAGGAAACCATCAGATAGGGCAGGCCGACCAGGATCGCCGCGAGCAGCCGGCGCCAGCGGCCGAGCGGCTCGACCGCTGCCCAGGCCGTCATCACGGTCAGGACCGCGATGGCCGCTACCTGCCCGATGAAGACCCGCCCGAGGGCAAAGTCGGGGATGGTCGAAAGCGAGGCCGCGAGCCCGTGCGGCCCCAGCGGGTAGCCGTCGCTGGGCTCGGTCCCGAACCCGGAGCGCAGCCATTCGGCCCAGGCCAGGTGCAGGCCGAGGTCATTGTTGTAGCCCATTCCCAACAGGCCCCAGTGGCCGGTCACCGCGAAGGGAATGGTCAAGAGGAGGGCCGCGATCAGGCCCGCGACCCAGAAGAAGGGCGAACCGGGCAGGTCCTCCCGTCGCGGCCGCCGCAGTATCCAGAGGCTGGCCGCAGCCAGAACCACCAGACCCGCGATCAGGGCCGCCCGCGTTCCCGGAACCCGGGCCAGCAGGCCCTCGACCGCCATCAGGGCCGCGAAGCCGACCGCCGGTTCGATTCCCCACCACTTCTCCTGGCCGCAGGCGCGGGTGATCGCGCGGCCGGTCACCAGGGACCCGGCAACGATCAGAAGCATGGGGAGCCAGCTGTAGAACATCCCTGCCAGTCGCCCCGGAGCTAGTGCCTGTCGGCTGCCCTGAGCAGCACGTCGGTCAGGTCCTCGCCACGGAGCGGGTGCTCGTGCCCGGCGGCCACCACCTTCGGCCCCAGTCCGGCCAGTTTGCGCACCGACTCCTTGGCCTTCTGATGGTCCCAGGCCCAGGCCGGATGCGGTACCGACGCCTCGCCCTCCGGCAACGGTCTCATCCGGGCCGAATCCACGAAGTAGACGGTGTCGCTGACCAGGGCGACCCGGTCCGATTCACGCCACAGTCCGATCAAACCCGGGGCATGCCCGGGGAAGTGGATCACCTTGAAGCCCGCGATCTCGTCGCCTTCCTCGACGGTTCCGGCGATCTCGACCGGACCGCCATCCCAACGCCGCAGCAGAAAGGGGTAGATCCAGCGGACCGGGGCAAACTCGAGTTCCTTCAGGTACATGTAGGGCGCGATCGAGGCGCTGGAAGTGGCATCCGCGACCTCGTCGGGATGGCAATGGACCGGCACGCCGAGGTAGGGGGCGGTGCCGCGATGGTCGGCGTGCGCGTGGCCGAGCACGACCCTGTCGATACCGCCGAATTCCCTGATCACCCGCAGGTTGGCCTTGACCATCGATTTCGTGGCCGCGTCGAACTGGACGATCTCCCCGTCCGGGCCTTCGATGAAGTAGATGTTCATCGCGCCCTTGATGTCGCCGGTCAGCAGCCAGACTCCGTCCGCCACTTCCTCGAGTCCCTTCGGCGCTACCCGATTCGCGTTCACTTGCTGGCTTCCGGTGTCATCTTGAGCGTCTTTTCCATAACCTGAATCCCGTGCCGGCCAACTGGAGAATTCTGATGATCGTGATCTGCGTATTCCTCGTGGCCTCGGTCACCATCGGCGCAATCCAGTTGCTTTCCACTCCGACCGAAATCTTCGGTGCCGGTTTTGAGGGTTTGCCAAAGCAGGAGTTTCCCAGATAGGACTGGTCCCGGGGGTAGGATGCCGGTGACCGCCCACGACGATCGGAGACCAATGTCCCTGTTCAAGCGCATAGTTGTCGGTACCGACGGTTCCGAGTCGGCCCGCGAAGCGATCCGTCAGGCGGCCGAACTGGCCCGGATGTCGGGGGCTTCGCTCGATGTCGTGAGCGCCTTCGAGCCGGTTCCGGACCGGCGTCACCAGGAAGAGGCGAGCGGCGCGCCGGCTGACGTGGCACATGAATTCGGTCCCCGCGAGGACGTGAATTTCGCCCTTGACGGGGCGGCCTCGATCGCCGCTGGGTTCGAGGTGGAAATCGCGAGGCATCCGATGGACGGCGATCCGGCCGATGCGATTCTCAAGGTTGCCGAAGAAGTCGACGCGGACCTGATCGTGGTCGGCAACAAGGGAATGACCGGGGCCCGCCGTTTCCTGCTCGGTTCGGTGCCGAACAAGGTTTCCCACCACGCCCCCTGCAGCGTCTTCATCGCCCGAACCACCTAGCGCCTGCTCGCCGGCTGACAGCCGGTTCGGGCGCACCGCGTCCCGCGGCGCTCCGGGTTCAGCCGGTGCTGACGGCGGGGTTGGTGGCGCGGCCGAGATCCACGATTCCGGCCCCCAGTCCCGAGGTCGGGTTACCGATTGCGTTGGCCGGCAGGCGGGCGGTGCTTTCGAGGCGTTCGGTGACCCGGCCAGGGCCGGTCCGGTTGCCGAGCACGCCGGAAGCGATCACCGCCGCGGCGGCTCCGGCCACGTGGGCGGCCGCCATCGAGGTGCCGATCCAGGTCGGTTCGATGCTGAACCAGCTCGGGTCACGGGTGACCATGCCCAGCTGCAGGATCGGGCGGTTGCGAGAGTTCCAGGGGCAGCTTGCACGGTCCCTTCCCCCGCCGGGAGCGGCAACGTCGATCAGGGTGCTTTCGAAGGAGTAGTTGGCCAGGCAGCCGGATTCGGTCGAACCACCGACCGCGATGACCCCGGGTCCGGTGGCCGGCAGGGAGGGGCAGCCCTCGGCCCCGATGTTGCCGGCCGAGCCGACCACCACCACGCCCTTTCGCCAGGCCTGGCGAAGAGCGTCGTCAAGCGGCGGCACGTCGACTCCGCAGGCGAAGTTCAGTGACATCACGATCACCCGGGCGCCGTGGCTGGTCGCCCAGCGCACACCGGAGACGATGTCGTTGGTGTCGCCGTCGCCGTACGCGTCCAGCACCCGCACCGGCATCAGCTTCGAGCGATAGGCGATTCCGGTCAGGCCAACCCGGTTGTCGGTCTGTTCACCGATCGTCATTGAGACGTGGGTTCCGTGACCGTAGAGGTCGAGCGGCAGCCGGTCACGGTCGACGAAGTCGTAGCCGGGCAGAAAGCGGTTGCGGGCGATGTCCGGTGCCCGCCGGAACCGGCTGCCGTAGTTGCGATAGGCGATGCCGCTGTCGATCACCGCGACCTTGACCCCGGCGGCGCCCGGCCGTCCAGCCCGGCGCAGGTTCTGCCAGGCGCGAATCACGTTCATCCCGCCACGGGACTGAGGCCGGTCGTCAGGCAGCGAGCCATGACAGAGACCGAGGCAGGGCAGGAAGTTCCACTGCTTGTCCCGCCAGCCGCCCCAACTGCCCTTGCGGCGGGGATTGACTCCGTTGTCATCCGGCAGCCAGCCCGAGGCACTGGCGACGTAGTTCGGGATCGCGTAGCGGACCTCGCGGGAATCCTCGATCCGCTCGGCGACCATCGCCGGGTCCGCGGATTCCGGGATTTCAACCGTCGTCGGTGCTGCCTCGCCGTAATGGCCGACCAGGACCTCGCCGGCAACCGCAGTCGAACCATCATCGAGCACGGTCGTCGCCTGGCCGGCAACCTGATCCGCCGGAGCGTCGGAAACGGGCGTCCCGGGAGGCGCGGTTTCGTCAGCCGGGGCCGCCGTCGGCAGCATCAGGACGACCGCGCAGGTGGCGGCCAGCAGGGCGCCGAAAAGCGCGAGGCTGAGGTGGGCTGATCGATTCAAGGAAGAAGGCAGTAGGCGACCGGTACTGAAAGAACACCCCAAACCCCGCCGGGTTGCTCGAACTCCCGAAAAGGGCGGAACCTCGCCCTGCCCCATGACTTACCCTGAACCGGTGAACCTGGAACAGGAAAGCGGCGACCTGGCACCCGGAAGCCGCAATTTCGGCCCTGAAAGCAGTGATCCCGTGCTTCGGGCCGGCGATGAGGAGATGATGCGGCTGGCCCTCGCGGCCGCCCGCAAGGCAGCGGAACATGACGATGTCCCGATCGGCGCCGTGATCGCCCGGGACGGCATCCCCCTGGCTATGGCCGGGAACCGGCGCGAAGCCGACCGGGACCCGACCGCGCACGCGGAGCTGATCGCGATTCGCGCGGCCGCCTCCGAACTGGGTGGCTGGCGCCTCCCGGAAACCACGCTCTTCGTGACCCTCGAGCCATGCGCGATGTGTGCCGGAGCGATCGTCCTCGCCCGCATCCCCCGGGTGGTCTTCGGCGCCACCGACCCCAAGGCGGGGGCGGCCGGCTCGATCATGAACGTACTCGACGACCCGGCCCTCAACCACCGGCCCGAAGTCGAGTCAGGCCTGATGGCCGAAGAGTGCGGAGACCTCCTCCGCGAGTTCTTCTCGGCCCGTCGCTAACCCCGGAACGGAGAGGGTGGGATTCGAACCCACGAGGCGAGAGATCCCGCCCACACGATTTCCAATCGTGCTCCTTAAGCCGCTCGGACACCTCTCCGGGGACAGGGAAGGGTACCCGAGAACAGCCGCCGAAGGCGCCCCGTCCCGCGCGAATCGCTAGCCTTCCAAGTCACCCCCGGAGGGGTGCGAGAGTGGTTGAATCGGGCAGTCTCGAAAACTGTTGTGCGTTTCGGCGTACCGTGGGTTCGAATCCCACCCCCTCCGTACAAGCCGCCGTAAGGTCCTCTCTTCATCGAGATCCGACCTTTTCGCCAATGCGACGAAAAACCCGGATCTCACTGATTCCGGGAGCGGTCTCAGTTCGCGTATCTGTGGTGGATTCCGAGGACGTTTCCGTCCGGGTCCGTGAAGTAGGCCTGGTGGCAGATCCCGCTGTCGATCGTGTCGGTGACGAACTTGACGCCCTTGCCTTCCAGTTCAGCCTTGGAGGCTTCGAAGTCATCGACCTGCAGCACGACGCTGCTGCCGCCGGCCGGCCGGAAATCCTGGCCGAAGGCGGTCGGGTCCATGATCGCGATCGTCAGGTTGCCGGTTTCGAATTCCTGGGCCGGCATGTTGCCCCACTGCTTGCCCTCCTCGAGGCCGAGGGTGTCGCGGTAGAAAGCCTTCGAAGCCTCGAAGTCCTGGATCGGAATGGTCACGAAGTCGGTACCTGTAACAGCCACTTTCACTCCTTCTCTGGGGGGATGTCCCCCGATGCTACCCCGGCATCCTCCGGCCGTCCAAGCAGATACGAGCAGACCCCGGTCAGGGTGATCGTCGCGACCACGATCAGGAGCGGTCCCGAGTCCTCGGTGAAGGAACCGATCAGGCCGCCGGCCAGACCGCCGACCAGGGCCGCCGGCCAGACCGGGCCGGCCCATGGTTTGAACATGTCGCGATTGCGGATCGCGTAGGCGGCGGCGAGCAGGCAGACCAGGGTGATCACCGGCATGGTGTCGTTCCAGAGCTGCTGCCAGGCGAGGGTGGTGCGACGGCGGATGTCGTCGAGGAAACTGTCACCGCCCCCGGAAAGCACCGAGCTGTAGTGGCCTTGACCCCCGGCAGTAGTCAGGTCGAGCACGGCCAGCAGCGCCAGGCCGATGACCGGCGCGGCAATCAGTATCGCCCCCCTTTTCGCGGTCATCCTTCCCGGCAGCATCATCAGGGCCGCGACGGCGGTTGCCGAGGCGACGATGATCGCGGCTCCGACACCGGCGCCGAGGCGGCCCGAGCCGAGCACCACACCGAGCCCCAGCCCGAAACCGAGCACGATCGCAGCGTTCTTTTTCGATTTCGGCTTGCCGGTCAGGGCGGCGGCGAGACCGGCCAGCAGCAGCACCATCAGGGCCGGTTTGAGTTCGTTGCCGATCCCGTAGAAACGCGATCCGTAACCGGGGTTCGGCCCGGGGATCGACCTGGTGATCAGGTGGGAACCGAAGACCAGGTCGATCGTGATCACGCTCAATCCGACAACCGCCGGGACCAGCGTTGCCCGGGGCCAGGGAACGAAGCGGTCCGAGAGGAAGCCGAGCGTGAGGGCGAGGCCCGCGATCAGCAGATACTCAACTGCGGCCGACGGGTTGCCGAGGGCGGCTGGAACCAGGATCACGGTCGGGATCCAGAGGATCGAGAGGCCGCCGATCCGCCGTACCCGATGGGCGATCTTCTCGCGCCCGGCGATCGCGCCAGCGGCAAGGTAGATGATCAGCCAGCCGACGAAGACGAAGGCGAGCGCCGCGTTGCGGCGCGACCCGAGCTCGTCGAGCCGGTCACGGAAGGGGGTGAGCGATTCGGGGTCCCGCGACCCTTCGGCCCGGAACGGCTTGCCGGTCATCTCGTCCGGGATCGACAGCCCGAGGTGGTCGAGGATGGTCGGGGCGATGTCGATCCCGGCGACCAGGTTCGGCAGGTTGGTCGTATCGGAGCGCAGGCCCTTGCCTTCGGTCTGGATCGGATCGCCGGGGTTCTCGCCGAGGCCGGCCGCGGCGATCGGAAGCAACGGCAGGATCGGGGCCAGGGGCGGGGTCTGGGTCGCGATCACCAGTTGGCCGGGACGGCGCAACTGGAGGATCCGGCGCAGCTCGCGCAGTCCTTCGCGCCCGGGGGAAGCGGCGACCACGACCAGCCGGTACTTGCGTGACTGGCTGATCGCCCGGTGGACCGCATCGCCGCTGCTTGCCGGGGCCAGCGCGGACACCAGGCCGACGCGGTTGGTGGCCGGGATCACCGTCTCCTGGAACCTGGTCGCGTTCCCGACGTAGGCGGCACCACCGGGAATCGAACTGGCAAGCAGTCCCGGTTCGATTGTCTGGGGCGCGGTCTCGGCCCGATCGAGAATCGCGTCCCATCCCTTGACCCTGCCGCCCCCGCCGACCGTCGGAGCGAGGCCGACCGGCGGCACTTCCGACGGGTCGTAGGTCGAGCGGGAAACCCTGGTGCCCTGGCTGATGTCAAGCAGCGCCTGCTCCCTGCGGTAGGAACCCTGGGTGGCCGAGGTCAGCCCGACCGAGAGCTGCGGGATCCCGGCGAAGCCGTCGGCGATCTCCTCGCTGTAGGAGGGAGGGGTTCCGGGTCCCTGGGGGATCAGGACGAGGATCGCCGTGTTCTCCGCGCGGGGGGCATCATCCGCTGCGCTCGTGGCAGGGACGGTCAGGGCCAGGGTGGCCAGGCAGGTGATCGCCGCGAGGAGGGCGGCGCCGGGGCGAAGCACAGGGCCAGTTTACTTTGAGAATTGCGGGGATTAGCTGTGGCGCGCCGGGCGGTAGGGTGGCTGCATGAGCAATGAACCGGAGCAGACGCCGTCGGCACGAATCGGGGCGCTGGCCCAGGAACTGATGGAGCAGGTGGAGAGGGACACCCCCGGGGCACGACTGGACCAGCTCGTGATCTCGGCCGTCCTGAGCGAGGATGCCGGACCGGACGAGCAGACGATGCACGTCCAGCTGGTTTCCGACTCCTCCGATCCCCTCTCCGTAGTCGGCCTCCTCACGGTCGCTCTGGAACTAGCCAAAGGTCAGCTGACCGGAGGCGAGTAGCCCGGGCCCCGCCCAGGACCCACCAGCCGCACGCTGACTTCGTCGGCGGCCGGAAACGACAGCTCACGTACCCGCGTACTATCGCGGTCATTTCCGGCCTGTCTCCTTGCCAGCGCACGGCTGGAGGCCCCTGGACACGACCCGCTGACGGTTCGTGGTGTCGACATTTCGCGAGATGCGGTTTGTCGGCATATATCGCCGACAAACAGCATCTCGATCGATTCCTGACCGTGATTCGGGGCCGGTGCCGCAGGTTTGCGACCTCAGAGGTCGCATACCTGCGGCACCAGCCTGGATAGGGACGCATTTCGGCCCCGGAGCCAGCTCGGACCCGGGGCCCCCTTCAGCTTCCCCCTTCACTGCCCTGTTCCACCCAAGCGGGTCGGATTCTCCGCAGTCGGGCCGAAAAGCCGACCCGCGAGACATGCGAACCAGAACCCCGACGGACTCGGGTGCAAGAAAAAGGGCCCCGGTTCCCGGGGCCCTGAAACTCTGCGGTTGCTCGCGGCCTAGCGCGAGTAGTGCTCGACGATCAGGCGCTCTTCGATCGGAGCGGCGATGTCGCTGCGGTCGGGCAGGCGGTTGACCGTGCCCTTGAGACCGTCGTGGTCGGCCAGGAGCCAGGCCGGGGTCGGGCCAGCCGACTCGGTGGACTGGCGGGCCATGGCCTCGATCGCGGTACCGGGCTTGACGGCAATCTCGTCACCGGCCGAAACCTCATACGAGGGACGGTCGAGGCGCTTGCCGTTGACCTGGATGTGCTGGTGGACGACGAACTGGCGGGCCTGGGCGCGGGTCGAAGCGAGGCCGAGCCGGTAAACGACGTTGTCAAGACGGCTCTCGAGGTGACGCATCAGGTTCTCGCCGGCCATGCCTTCTTCGCGGTTGGCGCGGTCGAAGAGCTTGGCGAACTGCTTCTCGCGCAGGCCATACATCGCCTTGGCGCGCTGCTTGGCACGCATACGGACCGAGAACTCCGAAGCACGGCGCCGGCCGCGGCCATGCTGGCCGGGCGGGTAGGGGCGACGCTCCATGGCGCTCTTGCCACCGAGGGCCCGTTCACCCTTGAGTCCGAGATCTACGCCCTCACGGCGCGAAAGCTTTTCTTTTGGTCCTGTGTATCTGCCCATAGTGCGGCGAAGGAGCCTACCGGATCGGGCGAATTCCCGCTTTGTGCGGCAGCGCCATGGCCGGTCCGCGTCCACTCGACGCCGAACAGCGTCCTATAGTCGGTACATGGAGTCGCTCAAGGGACGCTTGCTGGTAGCCGCACCGAGCCTTTTCGATTTCTTTCGGCGCACCGTTGTGCTGGTCGTCGAACACACCGATCAAGGGGCCTTCGGGGTGATTCTCAACCGCCGCGCCGACACCGAGGTGGCCGAACTGGTTCCCGATCTCGGGCCGCTGGTCGAGCAGGGGGCTCCGCTCTGGGTCGGTGGCCCGGTCGGTCCCGACTCGATCGTCGTGCTCGGGGATTTCAACCATCCGGACCAGTCGGCCGGGGTGGTCGAGGGCAGCATCGGGGTGGTTGACCCGGACGGTGATGCCGACTTCTCCCGGGCCCGTGTCTTCGTCGGACACGCCGGCTGGGGGCCGGGACAGCTCGAAGGTGAAGTCGAGCGCGATTCCTGGATCGTTTCCGACTTCGATCCCGATGATGTCTTCTCGGAAGGCGATCTCTGGGCCGAGGTCGTTCGCCGGCCGGGGGGCGAACTGGCGATCCTCGCCACGATGCCGGATGACCCGACTCTGAACTGAAAGCAAGAGGACCGGAACACCCTGTTTGCGAAGCGGCGGCTTCGGGAATAGTGGTTCCGTTGGCGGTGGCGGTAACGCCGTCACCCGATTGAACGGTAAGCGATCCCCCAGGGCCGAATGGCACGGATCGCCAACCCGAACTCAATGGAGAGAAGAGATGAGCATTATGCGGAGCAGACTCTTGCCTGCTGCGGCAATCGCGGCGTTGTCGATACTGATCGCCTGGCTGATCCCGGCCGGGGCGAAGGCGGCCACCGTGACATATCCGAGCGGGAACGTGAGCAATTTCGCCACCGGCAACGGTGGCTGGACCTCGAGCACCGACTACGGCGGAGTATGTGTGCCGGCGGTGACCTGTCCCGAGCTTTCCGGCAGCTACCAGTCAAGCGGTGGCGCAGCCGGCGGAAGCGACGGGTACATCCGGACCGATTCCGGCGAACTTACCGTCGCCTCCCTGCTTTCAACCTCCACCCACACCTGGCGGAGCCCCGCCTTCACCTATAACGGGGTCGGCGGCGCACAGCCCGAAGGGCTGCACTTCTCGGTCGGGGTCAACCCCGCGGTGGCGCAGTTGCTGAACCTGGGTGTCGACATCGGCATCAGCGCCAGATTCACCGGCGTTTCCGGCGGTGGAGATCAGATCGTGATTGACGATGTCACCCCCGGCACCGCCTCCGGCTGGAAGACGCTGAACGGCCAGATCGGGCCCGACGCGCTCGAGGTCGGCAAGCGATACCGGGTCGAATTGTCGGTTTCGGTCGGCGGCCTGGCTGCGGTCCTGCCGTCTGGCTCGATCGGGTTCGATGATGTCTCGCTGCGAGCCACCGGTCCCTCCGGCAACGGAAATGGCAACGGCAACGGGAATGGAAACGGGAACGGAACCGGCAATGGCACCGGCAATGGCAACGGCAACGGAAACGGTGGCAGCACCGTGCTGCCCCCGCCGAAGGTGATTCCGGCCGGGAAAGCCTTCCTCTACCGGAACAAGCTCTACATCCGGGTCAAGTGCCCGCGGGCTTTCCGGCCGCGCTGCCGGATCAACCTGGTCGCCCTGACCAGGAAGCGGCACGGACGGAAGTTGACCCCGGTCCGCAGGGCGAACGTCCGCCGGGGCCATTCCGGACGCAAGGTCCTCGGCGTCAGGCGCCCGTTCCGGGTCAAGGTCCGGAAGATGGCCAAGGCCGGGAAACGGATCGTCGTGCGACAGAAGATCAGGTCCAAACGAGGCCGCAAGCACGCGATTCGATACCAGCGTCTTCGCGTGGTGATTCGCACCCGCAAGTAGAGGTAAATGGCACGGGCCGGGCCCCGGTAGGCTTGGCCCGTGTCTTTTCCCTCGCCGGACCGTCAGCCCCTCGCCCGCACCGACCTCGATCCCGATCCGATCAAGCAGTTCGGAGCGTGGTTCGAAGCTGCCGCTGAGATCGTGGCCCTGCCGGAGGCCATGACCCTGGCCACGGTTGACGAGGCGGGACGACCTGACGCCCGCATGGTTCTGCTCAAGGGCCACGGAGCCGACGGATTCCGGTTCTTCACCAACTACGAGGGAGTCAAGGCAGCCCAGCTCGATGCCAGCGGGGAGGCCGCCCTGGTCTTCTTCTGGGCGCCGCAGGACCGGCAGGTCCGGGTCCGGGGCCCGGTGCGACGGCTGGACGCGGATGCCTCTGACCGGTATTTCGCGAGTCGGGACCGGGCGAGCCAGGTCGGCGCCTGGGCTTCCCCCCAGAGCCAGCCGATTCCCGACCAGAGGGAGGCGCTCGAAGAGCTGGCCGAAGCGGCGGCCGATCGTTTCGCGGAAGGTGAAGTACCGCGACCCCCGCATTGGGGAGGTTTCATCCTGGAGCCCCGCTCGATCGAGTTCTGGCAGGGTCGCGGGGCCCGGCTCCACGACCGTTTTCGCTACGACCGCCAGGCTTCGGGAGAGGGCTGGAAGATCACCCGCCTGGCTCCCTGAGCGAAACGGGTCCGGTTCTTTCGCAGTCACCGGCTGCATGACATCTCGCAGGGGGCTGGACAACCTGCCCCGAACCTGTTTAGCCTGCAAGCCTCAGGGGTGATGTCCGTTTTTCCGTTAAAAGTCCGGTTGGCGTTTTTCGCCGCCCTCGCCGCAGTCCTTCTGGTTCCATCGGCGGCTGAAGCCCAGACCTGGTCCGGCGGAGGCATCACCCTGCCCGGTCCGACCACCAACCCGAACATCGGCAAGATCCTGCCGCTGGCTCGGCGTGAGTTTTCCCGAAACGTGGTCGAACGCCGCGGCAACAACGTTCCCCGCTACCGAAACGGCAAGGGCAGGATTGCGCCGTACAGCATCTCGGATCAGTGGTGCGCCGCCTTCTCGACCTGGATCTGGAACCACGCCGGCTTCAAGTCCTACCTAGGGACGAGCATCCTTTGGCCGTCATATGACGGCACCATGGTCGGGGTCCAGGTCCGGGACCTGACCAACTGGGCGACCAGGAACGGCTACTTCTCCTACCGGGCCAAACCGGGCTACCTCGTCGCTTACGGAACCACCCACATCGGCATCGTCGAGAAGATCGACCGGACCACCGGTCGCGCGGTCGGCTCGATCGAGGGCAACATCGGCAACCGGGTAAACCGGGTGACCGTGCCGATGGACCGGGTCACCGGATACATCAGCCCGGTGCGGCTGACCCCGATCCAGCTCGACAAGAGTGCCGCCTACGCTGACATGGCGGTCCCACCGGCCGCGCTCGAGCGGGCCGAAGCTTCCGGGTTCAGCCAGCCGTAAGGTGATCCATCAATGACACGCAGCCGGAGATCTCCGGTTGCGCGCCGTTGCTGCCGGCGGGCTTGCCGATCAGGCGGCCATCCCAGCAGCCCGCCCAGTCGACCTTGACCTCGTAACGGGCCGCGCTGCCGTCGATCTCTTTGGTGCAGACCCAGCCGCTTCCCCCGGGCCTGCAGTCGTGGGCGGATGCGGCCCCGACCGACTTGGCGATCGAGCTGTAGTTGGTGCCGAGGTACGGAGTCGGCGCGAAGAGGACGACCAGCGAGAGGGCCAGCAGGACCAGGGCGACCGCGAAACCACCGACCAGGATGATCCTGGTCCGGTGACCGCGATAAGGGTTGTTCCGGCGCTGCCCGAACCGGCGATCGACGCGTTCGGCATTCCGCTCGCTCCGGGTCTTGTACTCGGGCAGCCCGCTGAAATCTTCGCTCACACCATCCATCGCGCGAGCAGAGTAGACCGCCACTTTCAGCCAGGTCGGAAAATCCCTGCTAATGAACGGAAAAATGCCGGCCGGCTAGGGGAGGCTGCGGATCAGCAGGAAATCGGCGCCGCCGGCATCCGTGTGCGTTGTTCCTCCCAGGACCGTCTGTTTACCGGTTTGGATCACGCTGGAGAGTCCGGCGCCCCATGATGCTGCCGAGGTTTTTCGCGGTATTGCCTGGAGCCCGCCCGCGTGCCCGCTGCGACTCACCTTCACCCAGGCGGCCCTGGCCGAACACGAATACGGGCAGGGATCCCGCATGGAACTGCCGGCGAGAATCACCTGCCCGGCATCACCCAGGGTGAGGTCGTTGACCCGGAACTTTCTGCCCCTGGGGCTGATCCAGGCGACACCGGCCTTGCCGAACCGCGGGTCGAGTTTGCCCCTCGCGTTCAGCTTCAGCACGCGTGCCAGGCCCTTCCGGTCGGCCAGGTAGATCGAACCCCCGGGGCCGACCACCATTCCGGCCAGCCAGCTTCCCTCGGGTCTGCCTTGCCTGCCGTCAAGTTCGAGGGTGCCGTCGACCCCGAAGCCCTTCGCCGGGTCGCCATCTGGTCCCAGCTTGGTCATGGTCCTGCTGTCGGATACCCAGGCGGTCCCGTCTTTGGCGAATGCGAACTTCAGCTGATCCGGAATCTGGTTGCCGGGAACGTCGGCGATTCCGTCACCGCCGTAGCCGGGGTCGAAGTTGCCTTGCCCGTCGATTCGGGTCACTACCGCACCTTCCAGCTTCCGGCCACCGACCATGTAACGGTCGCCGCCGAGGCTCTTCACCTTGCCGCATCTGCGGAAGCCGTCCAGGTGCAGGATGCCGCCGGTGCCGAAACCGCCGTCGAGGGTGCCGTTCCGCTTCAGCTTGATCAGGTCAGCCGTCGGATAGCCGTAGACGCAGGCCAGCAGCCCGCCTTCGGCAGTCGGGGTAACGGACTTCGCGGCGTAGCCCCAGCGGTCATCGAAGGGCTCGACCTTCACCTTGCCGTCACCACCGAAAGTCCGGTCGAGGCGGCCGTCAGCCAGATAGCGGGCGAAGCTTGCCGCACCGCCGGCCTCGCCGGCGGCAAGGATCTTCTTTCCGGAACGGGCGAGGTCGTGGATCTCGTCGGCCGATCGACTGAAGACGTTGAAATCGAGCCGGCCGCCTTCTCCGAACGTCGGATCCGGCACGCCTGCCTGATCGAAACGCGCCAGGTACTCGTCCCAGTCCGCGTAGGCGATGGTCCGCCCGACCGCCACGACGCTGTCGTCCGGCCCGGACTGGAGGTCGATGATTCTGTCCCGGCTTCCGGGAGCGAAATCGCTGATGATCTCGCCGCCGCTTCCGAAACCGGGGTCGGGGGTGCCGTCACTCAGCAACCGCAGCAGCACCGAATCATCGAACTGGGCGCCAGAGCCACCGATCCTGCGGAGACCGCCCAGGAGCATGCGTCCGGAACCGTCCAGGGCCAGCTGGATGGAGGACTTCGCCAGGGGGATTTCAAGCGACCCGCTGGTTCCGAACCCGTAGTCGGGGGTGCCGTCGGTTTGAAGGAGGGTCAGGAGTTTGTCGGTCACGACCAGCGGGCGGCCGTCGGCTCCAAGCTCGAAGTCGGTGATCGGGCTCGTTCCGCGGGGCAACCGCGGATCGAACGAGAGGTCGGTTTCACCGTCGTAGTAGAGCCGCCAGAGAGAGCGGTAACTGCTCAGGTAGATCCCCTCGTCGTTCATCCGGATCCCGATTTCTCCGCCGTCGGAGATCAGCCTCACGTTGCCTGACTTGCCGAAGCTGCGATCCAGCGTTCCGTCGGGGAGAAACCGGGTCAACTGAAGCCTTCTCGCGACCGTGCCCGCGATGTAGATGCGGCCCTTCGCGTCGGTCGCGACCGTCTGAAGGCTGGCCTCGCCGTTGAAGGTGTTCTGCTTGAAGCGCACCAGCCCGTTCCTGCCGAAGCTCCGGTCGGGTTTCCCGTCCGGCCCGAATCGCTGAAGGAAGACCGGCCGGCTGCCGCGCTGGCTGCCGCCGCTGGCGACGATCAGCGAGTTGCCCTGCATGGCGAAACCCTGGATGTCGGCCAACTGCCCGTCGAACCGCTTCGAGGGGATAACGCCGCCTTCGCCGAAACCGACGTCGAGGCTGCCGTTCGGATGGTGCCGGGAGATCCAGATGCGCAGGTCACCCCGTTCCCTGACTATGGTCGATCCGTCCTCGAGAACCTCGGTCTGAAATACCTCGTTCTTCCAGCCCGGCACCTGACCGAAACCGGTGATCGTGACCTTGGCGCCGTGCGGTGAAGCGGCGGTCGTCGAGGTGAATGCCCAGGAAAGCAGGACAGCGAGCAGGGCGAGGAAAAGGGGGGCGGATTTGGTGCGAGAAGTCATCAGCGGAAGCGAGCCAGCAGGAAGTTGCTTCGCTCCGGGGCGAAATCCATTGATCCCGCGACGACCGTCTTCTTGCCGTCGAAGTAGACGCTGTTGCCGATCGCGTCGGGGCGGAGGCCAAGGCTCAGGAAAGCCCGCTTGCCAAAGGCGCGGTCGACCTTTCCGTTCGGCTTGACCCGCTTGAGGAGCAGCGGGTGGGAGCAGCCCCAGTTCGGGAGGCAGGCCGGACGGCTGGCCCCGGTCACGATGACGCTGCCGTTTCGGCGAACCCCGATCCCGTACGGACGGGCCGGAAACGGCTTGCGGAAATACGGCGCCTGGCTGGTCGTCGCTTCGGGCAGGATCACCACTCCCCGCTTGCCGTAGCTGCGCACCGGGAAACCGCGCGGACCTAGTTTGGCCACGAACGGTTTCTTCGCGTAGAGGCCGGTGATGAAGATGCTGCCGCCCCGGCCGAGCGCTGTGCCGTTGATCTTGATCAGCCCGGGGAGGTACATCGGCTTCTGACCGTCCTTGCTCTGGGAAACGGAATCGGTGCCGTAATGAAGCTTGCCGCCGATGCCGAAGCTCTTGTCGGGGAAGCCGTTCTTTGTATAGCGCACGATGTACCGGGCATCACCGTTAGAGACGACCAGCAGGGTCCCGCCATTGCGGTCGGGAACGAGGCTGGAGAAGTAGACCCAGAAATAGTCACCGTCGGCCATCTCGGTTCGCCTGGCGATCCCGTCATCGCCGTAGCTGCGATCGATCTGACCGTTTGGCAGAACCCTTGTCAGATCCATTCCGCGGCGGCTTTGGTCGATGTCCATGGCTGAGAGCACCGCGCCCCTGCCGTCGAATGAAATGTCCTGGCAACGGCCGGAGAAGGGCAGGGTCAGGCGGCCCTCGTCGCCGAAGTTTTTGACCAGATCCCCGTTGCGGCTGACTTTCCAGACCACCGAGTCACGGCCGACCTTGGCGCAGACCATCGCCCCGCCGGCGGGAAGCAGGGTCAGCTTCGCTTTCGGATTCCAGCGCATCGTCGGGTTGGCGAGAATCAGCCGGCCCCCGTCACCGAAGCCGGATTCAGGTTTTCCGTTCCGGGTGAATGATGCGAGCGCGACCCCGTAGTTGTAACCCCGGGACTGCTGTATCGACCCCACCGCCAGGTAGGTGTGATCCCTGCGCTTCGCCGAGTCGGTCAGGTCGGCGTCGGGCAGGTAACCGGTCTTGATCGTTCCGACGCCCTCGGTGCCGAAGTCAGGGTTCAGGTTGCCCGCCTGGTCGACCTCGCGAAATGAAATCCGGCCGGGCTGCCCGCCCCAGGCGACCGCGCTACCGCCGGCGAGTGGCCAGAGGCCGGTGGCTCCGACTCCGTCGAGCCAGTCCGCTTCAACCGATCCGTCTCCGCCAAAGGCTGCGTCCGGGATGCCGTTCGGGTCGATGCGGCTCAGCGAGTAGAGGCGGTCACCCGAATCGGGATTGCGGTCGCCGACGAAGATGACCGAACCGTCCGGCATAACGGCTCCCTCGGTATTCGTTGACGCGAGGCCCCAGGCAATGCCGTTGCCGGTGGGACCGTATCCGGGGTAGGGCGTGCCGTCGAGTGAAAGCCGCTGGACCATGCCGCCCGAGGTCTGGATCATCACTCCGCCCGGAGCGGCGGCAATCTGGTTGCCTCCGTAGCGAACCACCCCGACACCGCCAAAGGTCGGGTCCAGCTTGCCCGCCGGCGTGAGCCGGAAGGTGCGGGTGTAGAAGGTGACGTAGATGCCGTCATCCGTGGCCAGGACGTCGTAGGGATAGTCGCTCGCATTCAGGTCCATGCGGGCTACGCCTTCGACCCCGAAGCTCCCGTCGAGGTGACCGGAGGGGGTCAGTCTCATCACGGCTTCGCCGCCGTAGCCGACCAGCAGGATCCGTCCGGAATCGTCAACTCCGCCGGCGATCCACTGTTCCTTCGCGAAGAAGATCGGCCGGCCCCGGCCGAAATCCGGGTCCTGGCTTCCGTCCGGCCGGAGCCGGTTGACGACCATGACGTCGCCGGCCGCTCCCGCCCCGCCGATCAGGATCGCCCCGCCATCCGGTGCGGTGAACACCTTGTTCCAGCCGATCGACCGGTTGCCGACCATCGAGGTGATCCGCTCCACTCCGGCATTGCCGAAGGAACCGTCCAGCTTGCCGTCGGCCCCGATCCTGAAGAGCCGGAAAGGCGTATCGGCCATCAGGTAGGTCGAGCCGTCCGGAAGGGAGGCGGTGTCAATCCATTCGCTCGTCTGCTCGAAGTCACCGAAGTTCACGCTGTTGATTCCCGGGATCCGATTGCCGCCAAAGGATGGGTCGAGCGACCCGGCGGGGACTTTGGCCGTGGCGGTCCCGGAAAATGCGGCCAGGGCCAGCAGGCCGGCCATCGCGAGGCTGGTGAAGAAACGATTTCTGAGGTGTCGGGGGCGTCTCATACGCATTTCCTTGTGGCGGGCTGGACTGGACGGGCTGCCGAAATCGGCAGGCATCCTTCAAACCCGTCCCTGAACTGAAAGTACCGCCCGGACGGTTGCGGCTTTCTACCGGACTTTCGTCCGGAAACTCAGTCGCGAACCTCGGGTGATTCGACCACGTAGATGTTGTTTCCGTCGGGGTCACGCAGGCCGAACATCAACGGGGCGCCGGGGGTCCGCATCGGTTCCTCGTCCACGTCGATTCCGCCGATTTCGCTCAGTCGGCGATGCTCGCCGAGCACGTCAACCGACTCGACCCCGATCGTGCTGCCGCCGGGTTCATCCCGCATCGGGGGGTTCAGGGCGAGCCGGGCTCCGGAGCCGGGTGGTGCGACCTCGACCCAGCGCATGCTGCCGTCCTCGCCGAAGGCCTGGTCGCCCCTGAGTTCCCAACCGAGCTTCTCGGTATAGAAGTCAATCGCGTCGTCCTGGCTCGCAACGGTGAACATCGCGACTCCGAGGTTGTTGACTGTGGTGGCTGAATCTGACATGGATCCTCCGGTCGGTCGTGGTCTTACCGATCCTATGCCCGGATCCTTACCGGCGAATCAGGCCCGCTAACGCTTCAGTCGAATCACCAGGGCCTGGTTTCGCCCGGAACTGGTCTCGGTGAAGCCCCCGGCCAGCAATCCGTAGCTGCTGAGGCTGAGCGAATTCGCTCTTGTGTTGGCTCCGAGCCGGAGCTTGTAAAGCCCCTCGTTCGCGAAGTTCCGGTCCCGGCCTCCACGCCCGTTCAACCTGAACACCCGCATGCTCTCGCAGAGTTCCTCGCAGCGCCGGAGCCGGGAGAAGGCCGACATCGCGACCTTGCCGTCGCTTTGGACCTTGAGGTCGGTGAGTCGCAGGATCGAGCCCGGGTTGCTCAGGATCCGGACCCCCTTGGTCCCGAATCCTTTCGCGGGCTTGCCTCGCGCGGTCAGTTTGGCGATGGCCGACCGGCCCCTGGTGTAGCCGCCGACAAACACATTGCCCCGCTTCGAGACCCCGATCGCTGCCGCCCATTGCATCTGGCCCTGCTTGGGGTCGAGGAACTTCGAGATCCCGTTCTTTCCGAACGACCTGTCGAGCTTGCCATCGGGGTCGAACCTGGCGATCGTGCCGGCTTCGGCAATCAGGACGCTGCCATCCGGAAACGCGTAGAAGGCGAAGCGCGGCCGAAACCATTGTTCGGAGAGTGCCGTTGCCACCCCCTGTTCGCCGTAGCTCGGGTCCTCCGAACCGTCACGGGAGAGGCGAATCACGCTGCGACGGGTGCCCAACATTCCGCCGACGAGCACACGCTCTCCGGAAGGGGCGATACCGGTGCAGAGTGAGAGGTCGCCCGCCGGCCACATGCCGTCCTGGCCGAACTCCTCGTCCGGAGTTCCGTCCGGGTTCATCCTCACGACCCAGGCGCGACGGCCGCTTTCGACACAGGCGATCAGATCGCCATCCGCCATCCAGTTGAGGTTCCGGACCTGATCGGCGTGATCGTCAGACCCGACCTGCTGTCGCAGCACGCCCCCCTGACCGAAACCGGGATCAAGCCTTCCGTTCGCCAGATACTTGACGAACAGAGCCTGGTTCTCGGAGCTGCCGCCCGCCAGAGTTTCACCGTTCCTCAGGGTGAGGGTGTCGTTGATCCGGTCGTCGGAGGGCACCGTTCCCCGGAACTCCAGCAGACCGTCGCCGCCGTATTCGGGGCTCAATTCGCCGTCATTGCCAACCTTGACTGCGGTCCGGTGGTAGTAGCCGGTGTTTCCGATGACGACGATTCCGTCGGCGACGGCAGCCACCTCGGTCACCGTGTTCTTGCTGGGGAACGGTGTTCCGTAAACGGTGACACCGCCGTCCCCGAACGAATCGTCGGGGCTGCCGTCCGGCAGGATCCTCATCACGCCCTGGTCGGAAGCGTTGTCGTCATCCGGTTCGCCGGCGATGACGAAGCGGCCTTCGGGGTCGATTTCAAACCGGTCGGGCTCATAGTCCGGGTTGAAGGGAAAGGCCGGAACCGACCCGTCGGTCCCGAATGCAGGGTTCAAGGTTCCGCCTTCGCCCAGCTTGAGAATCCTGCTGATCACGTCGTAGTCGCCCCTGACCGCCATCAAGGTCCCGCCCAGGGGGGATTCCCCGATTGAAGCGATCTCCCGGTCTCCCGGCACATCGGAAGTCTTCCTGTAGGAGAACCGCAGATCGCCATCGGCCCCGTAGCTACGAACGCAGTTGTCGGAATAGACGAGAGCCCCCAGGGTGGTAACCGTGATCCGGTCGAAGGTGAAGCAGCCGGTCTGCGTTCCGAGGTTGATGGCGCCGTTTGCCCCGAAGGATCTGACCACTTCACCGTCCGGGGTGAGGCGGATCAGAAGCGAAGGATTTCCGTAGGCCTCGCTCGCGAGCACGAATATGTTCCCGTCCTGGTGGACGCCGACGCCATAGGAGAAGAAGCCGTCCTCGTCATTCAGGAAATCACTCAGCTTGAGCGTCGTAGCGCCGTTTGCGCCGAACGAGTGGTCGAGTTCCCCGGTGTTGCGGTCCAGTCTTTGAACGACGACACTGTCGGGCCGGCCTCCCTCGCCCCGGGAGACGACGATCAGGGAGTCGCCCTGGAATGCGAGATTCAGGGCCCAGTGATGTTCGCCCCCGACGAGGGGGAGCAAAACGGTTCCGTTCTGGCCGAAGGCCGGGTCGGGTGTGCCGTCGGGTCCGCGTTTGACCACCACCGCACGGAAATCGCGGGTGATGTCGCCGTCCGAACCGAGGTATTCGGCGGAGATGGTTGAGCCGCCGCCGGCGTCGATCATCTCGAGAGGGAAGGTGGGCACCGAGACCAGAGGCCCCCCGACGACCGTGCGCCCGGGACTCTCCCCGAAACCGGGATCCAGATCACCCGGCTGCGCGGCAGCCGAACCGGCGAAGCCCGCCAGGGCTCCTGCGGCAATCAGAAAGACGGTGAAACTGCGCTTCATACGCTCCCTCGACTGGATTCGTTTGAAGAAACCGAGGCGAACCACCTAACCCGCAGCAAAAACAAAAGTTCCGATGACCGGATGGGCACGGCTGATTTCAATTGGTTCTGCGAAGCCATAAACCAGTCGAATTGCTACCAGTTGCTACCCATTTGGCTTGCTGATTATGTCCACTCCGACCTGGGGAGTTGCGGGGCAATCAAGCAGATGCCCGTCTAAACGGGACAGTTGTCTCCAAGTACAACTTGGCATCCCGCGTCTTCGAGGTCCAAGTACATGTCGTCCTGTTTCCGCAGTTGCTGTTTCGACAGGTGTTGCCCGCCTTCACGGGTTCGCAAGTAGAACTGGTCGCCTCCACCAATCCACGAACCCCCGCTGCCCGAAAGCTTCTGTGGATCAGGACCAACTGAGAAAGTGAAATCCATGGACACGCCATCTTTCGACTTGATGGTTCCGGAGAGAATCCCTTCTCCCGATTGCCCAGTGATTGGGGAGGGCGAGTCAGTCGAAGTCTCCAACGAATACGGCAACTTTCCGAGTTCCTTCTGAAGCGAACTCACGTTCTCGGATCGCTGCTCCGAATCCGACTTGGACCCACAACCGGCAAGAGCGACTCCGAAAAGAACGGCTGCGACAACCCAGAAACGCTTGACGCTAAGTTGCGGGCGCGTGGCTCCGTCAGGATTGCTTGCTCCCTCACTCGATTTTAAATCTGCAGAGACACGAGACATTCTGGACCCCCATAGGTTCTTCTTTGAACCCCAGTCAAGTGGTTCAGTCATTGATTTCCAAGTGCTTTGGACGGGGTTAGCACCTCTCGAATTGGCCTCTTCGTGAGACCGACGCGGCAGGGTATCAACTCGGGCCTGCCAGAGACTCGTCGATTCGGCGCGATCGCACCGCCACTACCGAATCGAATATGCGCACGGCTGGTTTCGATTGGCTCTGTGAAGCCAGAAACCAGCCGAATAGCTACAGATTGCTACTCAGACCTAGCCCGGGATCGGCCGAGCCTTGAGGCCGATCCCCGGCTAGGCCAGGACCGACCTCCTTCGAGGCCGGTCCCGAATCTATATGCCTAGCGGCTCAATACCGCGCTTGAACCCTTGCTTCCGATCCAACAATCCGAAGCTCCTTGACCGGATGTGCTGGCCTGTCCGGTCCGGTGTAGTCCTTGAATTTGAGCGTTGCAACTCTGCCATCGGAGGAAATGCTCTCGGTCGCACCGAAGAGCCACCACCGAACCTTGATTGACAGGACGACCCGCTGGGCGATGCTGTTCATCTTGCTGGTGAAGAAATAGGTATACGGAAATGGAACAGTCTTGGATCGAGTCCTGCCGTCGCACAAGTCGCCCTGCGTCACTCGTCCGTCCTTAACGCGCCCGATGTAGAGAGACTGCCAGTCACTCGTCGGATTTCCCTTGTCGCCACACTCAGCCGAGGTGATCCGAATCTCATCCTTCGTAATCTCCGCGACACCTGGCGTCATCCCCCGGACATCGGCATAAGCGCGGTGGGCGATCATGCCCCGTACCTGACCTGCGGTTATGTTCGCGTCAGGGAAAAGCGGACTCGCGCCAGCGGCTGGAATATGCCAGCCTAAAATCGTGACCGCCACCGCAGCGGCCGGTATAAGCAACTTCTTGAACGACATCGTGCCTCTCTTTCTCTGTGCCTGCGGAGTTAGCTGACGGACTCGCGCGGAAAGAGGCCGCGCTACGCAGAAGCGATTCGCCCCGGGGACTCAGTCCCAATTGGTTCCCCCGCCCCGGCTTCCGACCGGGTTCGGCTTTGCACATCCAATACTAGCCGTTGCCTAACATTCCTGCCGACGACTGCCAGAGCTACTCAACCAGCTTGAGTCGGGATTCGGTCGAATCCTCTTCCGACCAAGCCTTCCGGATTCTGTCCCTGGCTTTCTTCTCTGAGGGGTGGCCGTAGGTGCTCATAACCAGTGCGCCGCCATCGGTGTGGCCGCACTGGAGCGCCACATCTGCCGGGGATAGACCCATCTCGTCCAGAAAGTAGGTGCAGCCGAAGTGCTTGAGTTCGTAGAAGTCCATTCCGGGCTTGCCGAACTTCGTGCGCACTGGGTTCCACGCGTAGTGAAATGAAGATTTGGCAAAGCGTTTGCCTGAGACGGTCGAAAACACCCGGTCAGTTCCGGCTACCCTCTTCATCGGTATCAGTGCGCGCTTGACGGGTGGGGGCAGCGTGATGGTTCTGACTCGCCCGTTCTTTGGTGGCTCCACGGCGGTATCTCCCGAAAGAGTTTTCGAAACAATGATTTCGTTGCTGTCGAAATCGATGTCGCTCCACTCCAGAACGAAAAGCTCACCCGGCCTCATCAACGTATAGGCGGCAGCCAGGATGAGCGCTTCGAAGTTCGGGCCGTAGTCCCCATGCACCTCCAGAGCACAATCGCAAAGCCGGTCAAGCTCGTCAGACGTAATGGGTGTGAGGTCTTTTCGACCTTTTGACTGCGGAAGCCTCAAATCGGCGAAGGGGTTGGCGTGGCAAAGCTCGTCTCTGACCGCGTCGTTGAACATCGCCCGGAGGGCCGAGTGCTGAGAGGGGTTCTCCATCACCCATTCGCGGGCGGTGCGCCGGTCTAGGTCGTCAAGCCGGAGAGATTGGAAGCGGGGGTCTTCCGAAAACTTCTTCACGGCGTTGGCGTTGGTGGCGTTGGTCGATGCCCTGGGACGTGGGTAATCCTTCACCCACCGTCTGGCAAACGACTGACAGGTTTCCTTCCCGTAGCCGCGTGGCTTGGAAAGCGCCTTGCGCTCCGCCTCTTTGGCTTCCTTCAGGGTGTCGAAGGTGCCGAGCCATTCCTGAACGCCACCCGACCGGGAAACCTTGACGGCGTAGCGGGTCTTCTTCCGCTTGCCCTTCCTTCTAATGATGGCCATAGCTGGCGCTCCTTTCCAGCAGCCAATTCTCGCACTCAGAGATGCGGAACCTCTTCTGCGCCCCAAACTGCACGTGCGGCAGTCCTTCACAAACACGAAGTTCAACCCATCGGGTTGAAAACCTGAAGTGTGTTGCTAGTTCTTTCTTGGTGACCCAAGCCTCCTTGTAATACTGCGTCGTAGTTGTCTTTAGCATAATACGAAGTATTATACTTTAAAAGTGTGCAAAAGTCAAGCTAATTGAGTGTTAATTAACAAAACAGATGACTGTTAATTAACAATTCCAGCAAAAAGTCCGTGCGCGGAGCATATTTATCTCCTACTACCTAAGGAGGTAAATAATGTTCTATTTGAAAGCGAAGTATCTAGAAGTAAAGGAACTGCCTGAGAGAAAACCATTTCCCCGGTCGTTTCTGGTCTCAGTCCTGGTCGGAGTCGAGTCGATCAGCCTTGTGGCCAAGGAAGAAGTGGCCGAGACTCTGGCCGTCGTGAGTCAGTTCGACGATGTGGTTTTCGAGGTCAAGGCCAAGCAGGTCGATCTCAACCAGCTCGGCGGGCAAGGCAAGGCCTATCGCCTCTCGATTACCCGAGCCATCACGGAGGGAAGCAATGAGTAGCGGGGGCGGAGTTCCTGAAATGGGAGCGACGGCGACGCCTCAAAGCGGAAGCCGAGCGGACATTCAGGCGGCTCCGACCGGGCAAGCAGCGCTTCCTTCACCAGATGAGCAGCCCAGGGCACCGGTCGGAGACCTGGTGACTGTGCGTGTCCACGAAGTGGCTCAGAAGGGTCGGTTGGACACCTTCTTCTCTGCAAGGACTTACAAAGCCGGCGTCGAGATTGGCCACGTAAATGCCAGCAGCAAGGAAGCGGCTCTCGCTGGAGGGGTGGCCTTGGTTCAAAAAACCTGGGCAGAAAACGAGGCCGAACCAGAGAGCCAGGGAGCAGGGGATCGTGGCCGGTAGGGGTTTACTTGAAGGAGGTTCCCGCAAGGGAGCCTCCTATACGAATAAGTGCAAAAAGATATGGGAATGTCAGAATAAGCTGCAACTCATATGCCAGAAGCACGGGGAGGCAATCTATGTTCCCTGTGGCCGATGGAAAACCTGTGTTGCCTGCCGTATTCGGAAGTCCTGGGAAATTAAATCTCGCTTCCTCGCGGGGATGCTGGAAGTCCCCAAGGGTTCCTCTCCAATGTTCGTGACCCTGACCTTTCCCCGCGACAATGCCCCCGACGAGGATCAGGCTCACGCCGCTCTGAGAAAGCTGGTCGCTCGGCTCCGCTATCGGGAATATCTGGGTGCCTACGGCTGGGTGCTTCAGAGACAGGCCAACGGGAAGCTCCCGACCATCGAAGACCCATCGGCTGAACTAGGAACGCTTCACTACCACGGGATTTTTCACCTGCCTTGGTTCAACGATGGCTTGAAGGAGTGGCGGCAGATGGTGGAGGCCAGCGGTTTCGGCACCCAGCAGAACATCAAGAAGGCGGAGCCACGGCACGCTGGGTATGTGGCGAACTACATTTCGAGTCGACTGGCTCGGTTGATGCCGGTGAGAAGGGCTTACTCGTTCTCCCGGGATTTTCCTCGCACCGAGTTCGCCAAGCAGCGGGAATCGAGCAAGGAAATCCGTGACCTTCTTCGTCAATACGACATAGATGGTGGCTGCGACTGGCTGCCTGGCGAAGTCGTTGCTAGCTGGCTTCGTTAATTTGCTACTGCAAACCCGGTGATTTCGCTACCTTTTGCTACCGGTTTTGCGGTTTTCACCCCTTCGATGCCGTTCGCACCTGTTCGCGGTGTTTCTCGGCTTACAGAGCCAAAGGGATTCCCGCCTGTTCGCGGTCTTTCGTGGGGGTTCGTTTCCGGAAGTGAATGGGCACGGCTGGTTTCGAACCAGCGACCTCTCGCGTGTGAAGCGAGCGCTCTCCCGCTGAGCTACGCGCCCGGGAACGGGCATTGTAGTTGGACGGCCTGAGAGACGGGTAGCGGCTCAGAGGTGGAAATACCCGGGCCAGCCGGATAGGTTCTTCCCAATGCGGGGGAGACTCAAGGAACTCTGGGGGAAGCCGGGCTTCGCGAATGTCGTCGCCCTGGTCGCGTTGTTTATCGCCCTGGGCGGCGTTTCTTACGCGGCCATTCAGATCCCGAAGAACAGCGTCGGGACGAAGCAACTGAAGAAGAACGCGGTCAACTCGGCCAAGGTCAGGAACCGTTCCTTGCTCGCGGCCGATTTCAAGAAGGGACAGCTGCCAAGGGGCGCGACCGGCGCGGCCGGGGTCACTGGATCGACTGGTGCCACCGGTCCAGCTGGTACGACAGGGTTGACCGGCGCCGCCGGTCCGACCGGATCGGCAGGCGAGGCGGGAACCACCGGCGCGACCGGAACGGCAGGAGCCACGGGCCCGACCGGCCCCAGCACCACCGCCGCTCTCGGTGCAGTCGCAAGCCTCGGATCGACCACCCAGCTCTTCAGCCCGCTTGGATTATCGACTCCGGTGAGCTCATCGTCGGCGCTCCAGGTGGCGACGCGTGCTCCTGGCGTCAATGTGAAACTAGACAACCTCTCGGTGCTGTTCGACACTCCAACCGGCGGCGACGGCTCAGTCTTCCGCACGATTTCCATCGGCACGGTCGATCAGGCGGGAACGGTAACGGGGATTCTCGGTTGTTCGGTCAACGGAGGCGGGAAAATTTGTTCCAACTCGAACGAGGTGAGCGTTCCGTCCGGTTCACTTCTCGTCATCCGAAGTGCCGTTTCGGGGACTCCGCCAGCGACAATGGTCCACGTGGGGTACACCCTCGGCCCTTGAATCGGTCGTAGGGTTCGGCCCTTGGCCGTGAGAAGCAGAGACAGAAGGCGATCGCTGGCCGTGCGCCGAACGGTCGCACTGCTTGTCGTCCTGATCGCCTTGGGCATCGTCGCGTGGGCGGCGTTGAACGTGAGCCGCTTGTGGAAGACCGACACCCACGGGGCCGAGCTGACCGAGACCTCGATCGAGTCGAAGGCGGTACCTGGCGAACACCCGGTTTCGGTGGTCGTGCCGGATGGTGCCGATGACGGCGAGCGGGGGATGCTCGTGTTCCTCCACGGTCGCAGCGGTGACGACGGGAGCTACACGGATGACGAGGAGTTCTTCGAGGCGCTGGCAGGCCAGGGCGGGGACGCACCGATCGTGGTCTTTCCCGACGGAGGCGAGTCCAGCTACTGGCATGACCGGGACACCGGAAACTGGGGCAGCTACGTCACTGACGAGGTGATCCCGCAGATGGCAGGGAAGTTCGGGGCCGACCCGGACCGGGTTGCGATCGGTGGAATCTCGATGGGCGGTTTCGGTGCGCTCGACCTGGCGATCCAGAACCCGGGGATGTTCTGCGCTGTCGGCGGTCACTCGCCGGCCCTATTTCTGAGCGGCGGGGAGTCGGCTCCCGGCGCCTTCGATGACGCCGAGGACTTCGACGACAACGACGTGCTCGCTACCGCCGCAGCCGACCCGGATGCTTTCTCGTCGCAACCCCTCTTCCTCGACGCCGGCAAGAGCGACCCCTTCGTACCCGGCGTCACCGAACTGGCGAACTCGCTCGAAGCGGCCGGGGTCGACGCCACCGTGAAGCTGAACTGGCCCGGCGGCCACGATGAGGATTACTGGAACGCCCACTGGGACGAGTACCTCGCTTTCTACGCCGACGCCCTCGCTGACTGCTGAACCCTGCGCGGGGCGCTAGGATTCCAACCGGACCGTGCTAGGCGGGGAGTCAGCGGTGCCCTGTCACTTGCAATCCGCTTTAGCAAGGCCGAATGCCGTTCTGAGGGTCTGGCCATCGGGGTCAGTACACCGAGGGAGGTGTTGACGGTCAGGTCCCGCGCGACGCAAGCCCGTGAATCAGGTCAGGTCCGGAAGGAAGCAGCCTTAAGCGGAAACTACGGGTGCCGCGGGTGAGCCTAACCCGAGCCGAACTCGACGGACACGCCCGATGACTTCGTTTCGAAGGCGGTTGCACGGTCCATTATTTTCTTTCCATGGCTCGCGAATGGAAGGTCTACCTGGCAGGTGAAATTCACTCCGACTGGAGGGATCGGGTCGAGCAGGCCTGCGACGGCCTGCCGGTGGTCTTCACCGCTCCGGTCACCGATCATCCTGCGTCCGATGCGGCCGGCACCGGGACGCTCGGGGAGGAGGAGAAGAAGTTCTGGGCCGACCACAAGGGGGCCGGGGTCAACTCGATCCGCACCCAGACCTTCATCCATGAGGCCGACGTTGTCGTGGTCCGGTTCGGCGACAAGTACCGCCAGTGGAACGCGGCCTTCGATGCCGGATTCGCCTCGGCGCTGGGCAAGCCGGTGATCACCCAGCACGACGAGGAATTCGACCACGCCCTCAAGGAAGTCGACGCCGCCGCCCGTGCCACGGCCCGCACTCCGGAGCAGGTGGCTGCGGTGCTCCGCTACGTGATCACCGGCCAGCTGCCGGGATAGGCTGCCCGCATGAAGCTCTACGTCTGCTGGGGAACTTTTCAGGTGCCGGGCGTGCGCGAGCACCCCTGCAAGGTGGCCTATGACGCGCTGGTCCAGGCCGACCACGAGCCGGAGGTGATCAAGACCTACAGCCTCGGCGCATTGCCGCGGGCCCTGCAGACCGGTGGTCGCAAGACCGTCGAAGACGCAACCGGGAGCAAGTGGGTTCCGGCCCTCGAGACCGACGACGGCGAATGGATCAGCGGCTCACGCGAAATCGTCGCCTGGGCCGAGCAACACGCCCGGGACTAATCGAATGTGAATATGTCGTCGAGCTGGATGCAGTCAGATCCGGCCGGCGCAGACAAAGGGTCTGTCTCTGGAGGCGCAATCACTTTCCAGCAACCCATCCAGTCCACGTTGATCGTCAGACCAGGTCCTGATGGAGTGCTGCAGCGCCAGTTCCCGTCATCGAGTTTCCGACAGGTGGCTCCTCCGTCTTCACCTCCGACCGAACGCGAAAGGTAGTTTCCTGAAACGCCTGCCAGCACGGCTGGCCTGGTCACCATCACCAGTAACGCCAGAAAAAGCAGGGTGACGACGACTCCCATGGTGACGGCCACCCACTTCGCCACCGTCAACATCGCGTCAGGGTCCCGTGCTCAGCGGGGCGTAGCCGGTCCGACCCTCCCCGGGACACTTCGAGTAGAGGATCCACGACCTGTTTCCGGTGACCTTGCGGAAGCCGGGTGGCGGTTTGGTGACCGTCCTGGTTTCGTCACCGGGGTCGAGGATGAAGTTCTCGATTGTGAACTCCCGAGCCGGGGCGAGAAAGAGCCCGGTCTGCGGCTGCTCTTCGGCGGCGACTGAAATCACGTCCGAGGGGCGGATGTCGAGCCAGAAGGCGAGCCTTGGCACGGCCCGGTGGTTCGGCACCGAGATTGGCAAACACTTCACCTCTTCTGTTCCAGCCCGGTAGAAGGCGTCGTCGTCAACCAGCGCTTCGAGGTCTTTCTCGACCAGGGCCTGGTCACTCAGATCCTCGTCCACGGTGCTGAGCAGGTCGTACTGGTTCGGCAGCCAGACCAGCCAGAGGGCGACGGTGACCGCGGCGGCGAGTTGCCAGATCCGCCGCAGCCGGTGCCCCGGTTCGAGCAGGCGCCAGCCGAGCACGGCGGCAGCGGTGAAGATGAAGAGGATCGCCGCGGCCAGCATCGTGTAACGGGGAATGATCGCCAGGCCGGAGGCACCCATCAAGGCAAAGGCGAGCAGCGCCAGCACCGCCGATACCACCCCGATCGCCGCTCGCTTCGGCATCGTCCAGAGGGTCAGGATCACGCCGAAGAAGGCGCCGACCATGCCGGGCCACTGCATCACTTCGCCGAGCCGGCGGGGGCCGTACACGACAACATCCAACGGGCCGGTGTCGCGTTCGAGGGTCTCGACCGTTTCGCGGGTGCCGGTGAACGAGTAGAGAGGATTCGAGGTGGTGATCAGATCGAAGAGCACCCAGATCACCGGGCCGGCCGCGGTCAGGCAGGCCATCAGGATCAGGTTTCGGTCGATCCCGGATTCGCGCAGCTGGATCCGCAGGCGGCCTAGGCTCAGGCCGGCCCGGCGCGGCGGGGCGCCCTGATCGGATCCCTCGGCCGGGGCCAGATGGAAGTCGAGGGCCAGCCAGAGGAAGTAGAAGCCGGCGAAGAGCCAGGCCTCCGGTCTCAGCAGCCCGGCCAGGGCCAGCAGGGCCAGCACCGGCCAGCCGGCCCGTGGCTTCTTTGTCTCGATCAGGAGCGCAGCCAGGCAGAGCACCATGTAGGGGATGTCGATGTAGGCCCGGAGTCCGTTGGACAGGACCGGGGCGGAGGTCATGACCAGGAAGGCCGCGAGGAAACCGATCCAGCGGTCGAACCATTCCTTGCCCAGCCGGTAGACCAGCCAGGCCAGGAGACCGAGCGTGACATAGGCCAGTACCACCGCGACCGTGATCGAGCCGTCACCGAGCGGGGTGAAGACTGCCCCGAGCAGGTCGTAGAGGGGATGCGGGGTGGGGGCGAGCGGCGCCCCGTAATCCGGGCTCAGCCCCTGAGCGATCTCCTTGCCCCAGAGCAGGTAATAGATCGTGTCGTAGTTCGGGAAGCCCTTCGGAAAGATCGCCAGAAGGACCGCCGTGACGACGGCGATGAAGGCGAGCGGCGGCCCCCAGGACCGGAGCAGTTTCGACGACGTCATCCGGGTCATTCTGACCCATGAACCAGACTCAAGGTTCGCCCGTTGGGCTGTCGCACGGGACGGCTACACTGGCTTTCTTCCCTGATGAGTGAATCGACCTCCCTTTATCGGCGTCACCGCCCGCATTCCTTTGACCAGGTGGTCGGCCAGCAGCATGTGGTGCGAACGCTCTCGAACGCGATCACCCAGGACAAGGTCCATCACGCCTACCTTTTCGTTGGCTCCCGCGGCACGGGCAAGACCTCGATGGCGAAGATTCTCGCCACCTCGCTGAACTGCGAGAACGGCGGGCCGACGCTTACCCCCTGCGGGACCTGCGAGTCCTGCCGGACGATCGCCGCCGGAAACTCGGTTGACGTGATCGAGATGGACGCCGCCTCGAACCGGTCGGTCGATGACATCCGCGAACTTCGCGACCGGGTCGCCTTCGCCCCGACCGCCGGCCACTGGAAGGTCTACATCCTCGACGAGGCCCACATGCTGACCAAGGAGGCATGGAACGCCTTTCTCAAGACGCTGGAAGAGCCACCACCGAATACGGTCTTCATCCTCGCCACGACCGAGGCGCACAAGGTGATGCCGACCATCGCCGACCGCTGCCAGCGCTTTGACTTCCAGCGGCCTTCGATCGAGCAGCTGACCGAGGTGCTGACCCGGGTCGCTTCGGCCGAACAGATTTCGATTGAAGGGCCCGCGATCTCGATGATCAGCCGCTCCGCTTCGGGCAGTTTCCGCGACGCGCTCGGCACGCTCGATCAGCTGGTCTCCTACAGCGGCAACGAGGTCGCGCTGGGCGACGTTCTCGAAGTGCTCGGGGCGGCCGACGCGGACCTGCTCTTCGGTGTGGTCGACAAGGTGACCCAGGGCGATCCGGCCGGCGTGCTCACCGCGGTCGAGCAGGTCGCCCGATCCGGTCGTGACCCTGCTCGCTTCGCCCGGGACCTGCTCGGGCACTTGCGGGTGCTGCTGGTTACCCGGACGACCGGCCGGATCCCCGAGGCCTTCGCCGTCACCGCCTCCGACCCGGACCGGCTTGCCCGCCAGGCCCAGGCGATCGGGCCGGCCAATCTGATTCGCACGATCGACGAACTTTCCGCAGCCCTCGGCCTGATCCGCGACGGTGACGAGGCCCGCCTCGCGGTCGAGGTAGCGCTGCTCAAGGCGGCGCGGCCCGATTTCGATCCTTCAAGCGAAGGTCTCGCCCGCCGGCTCGAACGCCTCGAACAGGGAGTCCAGCCCGCTCCGCCCATTCCGGCTCCTGAGTCGAGTGGTGGGGCGGCCACCGTTGGGGATCCCGTCGGCCGGACTTCGCCGGGAGTTCCGGGAACACCCCCCACGGACCCCGCCACCGAATCGGGGACCGAAGATCCACAAGCGTCTGCAGCGGTCGTCGTTGGGGGTCCCGATGGAACTCCCGGCGAAGTCCGGCCAGCGGGGCCCCCAACGTCGACCGCGCCTACCGCGCCTCCCGGCGAAGTCCCGCCCGGGGTGCCCCCCACGGACCCTGCCGCAACGCCTGCGGGACCCCCAGCGGAGGACGCCCCCGCACCTGCGCCGGTGGAATCTCCGGCGCCGGAGCCTTTTGACCTGGCGCGGCTGGAGCAGGTGTGGCCGGCGGTGATCGATTCGATCGCGGCCTCGGACTCGGGCATGATCGCTTCATATTTCGAGGGAACGGTGCCGGTCGAGTTCGGTGAGGGAAAGCTGAAGGTCGGTTTTCCGGTTGATTCGGCGTTCAACCGGCGCAACGCGGAGCGGCCGGAATGCCGGCAGCAGCTTGGTGCGGCAGTTGCCGCGGTTACCGGAGATCAGTTCCAGATCGAATACGACAGTCTTGACTCGGCCCGTCCGGCGGCCAACCCGGAATCCGAAGTCATGAATGAAGATGATTTCGTCGCCCGGGTCAAATCGGAATTCAACGCAGAGGAGGTCATCTGATGGCACGTAAGGGAATGGGCGGCATGCCCGGCGGAATGGACATGAACGCGCTGCTCAAGCAGGCGCAGCAGATGCAGAACGAGATGATGCAGGCCCAGGAGGCGTTGAAGGACGAGATCGTCGAAGCCAGTGCCGGTGGCGGCATGGTCAAGGTCAAGATCAGCGGTGATCTGGTCGTCCAGGACGTGGCGATCGATCCCGATGCGGTTGATCCCGAGGACTCGGAGATGCTGGCCGAGATGGTCCAGGCGGCGATCAACGAAGCGATCCGTTCCGCCCAGCAGCTGGCCGAATCGAAGATGCCCCAGATGCCGAACATGCCCGGCATGCCCGGGCTTGGTGGATGAGCGAAGGTCCCGCTCCCCTCGCTCGACTGACCGCCGAGCTTTCCCAGCTTCCGGGTATCGGCCGACGCACAGCCCAGCGGCTCGCTTTTCACATCCTGCGTTCGGATGAGTCCGATGCCCGCAGCCTCGCCCAGGCGATCGTCGAGGTGAAGGAGAAGGTCGGGCTCTGCGAGATCTGCTTCAACCTGGCCGAGGGCCCGCGCTGTCGGATCTGCGAGGACTCCTCGCGGGACGAGTCGCTGATCTGCGTGGTCGAGGAGCCCGCCGACGTGATCCCGATCGAGCGGACCCATGAGTTCCGTGGCCGCTACCACGTGCTGGGCGGCGCGCTTTCGCCGATCGACGGGATTGACGCCGAGGATCTCCGCATCGCGGAACTTCGCCGCCGGGTCGAGGGCGGCGGGATCAGCGAGGTGATCCTCGCCACCAACCCGACCACGACCGGCGAGGCAACGGCCTCCCACATCGCCGACCTGCTTCGGGAGCAGACGAAGGTGACCCGCCTCGCGGCCGGGTTGCCGGTCGGCGCAGACCTCGAACATGCGGACGAAGTGACCCTGGGCCGGGCGATGGCCGGGAGAAGCTCACTCTAGGAGCCGGCGCAGACCGGCGCGACCGCGGTCAGCCCTGGCGGTGCCGGTGGCGGAGGAGGGCCATCTGGCGGGCCTTGGCCAGCAGCTTGCCGTCCCGGCTCCAGAGCTCGGCATCTTCGGAGAAGTGGCCCTCGACGCCTTCCTCGGCGGTGAGCCGGATCAGGTTCCAGTCCGGCGGGCCGGGTTCGGGGATCGTGCGCGGGAAGTGGACGGTGTACTCGAGAGTGGGGGCGAAGGGCAGGTCCTTGAAGACCACGAAAGGCGCCGGGTACCAGACGTCGAGCACGGCGGCGGCCAGCACCGGGTCGACCGGCTGTTCGTCACGCAGGCGGATCCAGCCCATGGTGTCCGCCTTTTCGCCTGCCTCGCCGGGAACTCCCCTGATGAACTTGGCCCGGTAGCGACCGAAGACCGCGACCGGGGCCTGCTCGGTGTCCATCTCTTCGAGGTCCTCCGGTGCGGGCGCTTCCGGCATCACGGAACGATCGAAGGAGGGACCCTCCCGTTCGTCGGAGAAGACCGACATCGCCTTGGCCTTGACCTCGCCGTCCTGGATCAGCCGGGCGGAAAGGAATGCCGTGACATGGCCGGCGTGTTCAACCGTGACCTCGATCTCGGCCGGGCCGGTCGTCGGGGGGCGAAGGAAATGGACGTTCAGTGACCGGGCCGGCAGCGGGGCCGCATCGAGCAATCCGGCCTCGGCGGTCATCGCCCGCAGCACCAGTGCGGCGACGTAACCGCCGTTCGGTCCCCGGCCGACCCACCAGCGGTCACTCAGGTTGATCGCGTATCGGCCTTCCCCGAGCGGCTCAGCGGCCGTGTCCTTTTCAAAGTCGGTTGGCATGGTTGCGGGCCTGATTCTGCCCGACCGTACCGGTTCACGCGGCGCCGGTGGACGGCCGCCGTGCCCCGCTCAATCCGTATGCTCAGGGGTGATGCCAGAGCGAGATGACATCGTCGTAATGAAGTTCGGCGGCACTTCGGTTGCCGGACCCGAAGAGATCAAGCGGGCTGCGCGCCGGATGGTCGCTGCCCGGGAAGCCGGAAACAGCGTGGTGGCGGTGCTTTCGGCCCGGGGCAAGACCACGGACGAGCTGGTCGCATCCGCCTACGAGATCTCGGACCGACCCGACCCGCGCGAGATGGACATGCTGCTCTCGACCGGGGAGCGGATTTCCTGCGCCCTTGCCGCGATGGCGATCAATGACATGGGCCACCGCGCAGTCTCGCTGACCGGTTCCCAGGCAGGCATCGTCACCGACTCTTCCCACACCAAGGCGAAGATCATCGACGTCAGGGCGGACCGGATCCGCGAGGGCCTCGAAGAGGACAAGATCGTTCTGGTGGCCGGTTTCCAGGGTGTCTCGACCGACAGCCGCGACGTGACCACGCTCGGCCGGGGCGGTTCCGACACCACGGCCGTCGCCCTCGCCGCCGCGCTCAAAGCCTCGGTCTGCGAGATCTACACCGACGTGACGGGCGTCTTCTCCGCCGACCCGCGGATCGTGCCGAACGCACGCAAGCTCCCGGTCGTCTCCTTCGAGGAGATGCTGGACATGGCCGCCTCCGGGGCCGGTGTGCTCCAGCTCCGGTCGGTCGAATACGCACGCAACTACGGCATCCCGATCCACTGCCGAAGCAGCTTCGAAGACCTGCCCGGTACCCTCGTACTTCCCGAAAGCGAAACCATGGAACGACCGATCATCACAGCCGTCACCCACTCCACCGACGAGGCCCGCGTGGTCATCATCGGAGTGAAGGACGAACCCGGCATCGCCGGTCGCATTTTCCGTGCGCTGGCCGAAGCCCAGGTGAACGTCGACGTGATCATCCAGAACGAGCCTGATCACGAGGGCGCCCTGGCCGATCTTTCCTTCACGGTTGAAAAGGGAGATCTGACCACCGCCACGGACGCGATCGCGAGCCTCGGGGACATCAGCCAGGAAGTGCGGACCGACGAACAGATCGGCAAGGTCTCGATCGTCGGCGCCGGAATGCGCAGCCATCCCGGAGTCGCGGCAAGCGTCTTCGAGGTGCTGGGCGAGAAAGAGATCAACATCGAGATGATCTCCACTTCCTCGATCCGGATTTCATGTGTGATTCAGGCTGACCAGGTTCCGGAGGCCGTGCGCTCCCTGCACGACGCCTTCGATCTCGGTGAAGACCAGATCCTGGCCGAAGACCCGACTGGCGAACACCGCCAGGTAACCCCTTCCTGACCATGGCCGATTCCCTCTACAGAGTCGGCGTCCTCGGCGCCACCGGAGCGGTTGGCTCGACCATCCTCGAGATCCTTCACGAACGGGATTTCCCGGCCTCGGAAGTTGTCGCCTTCGCCTCCGAGCGATCCGCGGGAAAGAAGGTTCCCTTCGGTGACGGCGAGCTCACCTGCGTCGTCCCCGACGACGAGACGATCAAGGGAATCGACATCCTGATCTCCTCCGCGGGCGGCTCGGTAAGCGCCGAGTGGGCGCCGAAGTTTTCCGAAGCGGGAGCGGTGGTGGTTGACAACACCAGCTACTGGCGGATGCATGAGGACGTGCCGCTGGTCGTCGCCGAGGTCAATCCGGAGGCGGCGGAGAACCACAAGGGAATCATCGCCAACCCGAACTGCACGGCGATGGTGATGATGCTGGTACTCGCCCCGATCCACCGCGAGGCCGGCCTCGAGCGGCTGATCCTTTCCAGCTACCAGGCCGTCTCCGGCACCGGCCAGAAGGCGATCGCCGAACTGACCGAACAGGCCGGCCAGGTGCTGAACGGCGAGGAGATCGACGACCCGAAGGTCTACCCGCACCAGATCGCCTTCAACGTGATTCCCCAGGTCGAGACCTTCAAGGACGGCGACGATTACACGACCGAGGAGCGCAAGGTGATGGCCGAGACCCGCAAGATCCTCGGCCTCGGTGACGAAGTGAAGATCTCAGCTACCTGCGCCCGGGTGCCCGTCTTCACCGGCCACTCCGAGTCGCTCAACATCGAGACCCGCGACGACCTCAGCCCCGAGCGGGCCCGCGAGATTCTGGCCGCGGCCGAGAACGTGATCGTGGTCGACGACCCGGCGGCCGGTCGGTACCCGACCTCCCTCGATGCCGCCGGCGTCGACCAGACCCTGGTTGGACGGATCCGCCGCGATCCCGGCCAGGAAAAGACCCTGAACCTCTGGTTGTCCGGCGACAACCTCCGCAAGGGCGCCGCCACCAACGCGGTGCAGGTCGCCGAGCTCCTGGTCGAAAACGGCTGGCTGAAGTAGCAACCGGTTTCGGGCCGGGTCGATTCAGCCCGGCTGAAAGGAGTCGATCACCGCGGCGACGGCCCCGGCGATGTCGGGATGTTCGCGACGGCCCGAGTCTTCCTCGTCGACCCAGGTGCTCATGTAATCACGCCGGATCTCGAGCATGACCGCCTTGACCCGGCTTTCCTTCCCGTACATCCCCGACGGGACGTAGGTACCGGAAAAGGGCTGGTTCAGTTCGGTTGGCCCCGGCCAGGCCGAATCGATCAAATCGACCAGACACTGCGGGGTGTGGACCGGGTGCGTGCCGATGTCAAGGCCGGGGCGGGCCTGTTCCTTGTGGAGTTCGTAGGGCAGGGCTTCGCGCGGGAAGGAGTGGATGTCGATCAGGAGGACGCCGCCGAGACTCGCGAGCCGTTCCGCGACCAGCCCTTTCAGCGCTTTGGCGTAAGGCCGGTAGTAAGCCTCCATCAGCCGCTCGTCGTCGGCCGGGTCTTCCGGGCGCAGGGGTTCGCCCCTTGTGGTCTTCAGGTAGACGGGCCCCATCCCGACCGCCAGCATCTCTTCCTCGGGTCCGTCAAATCGCTCGGGGTCAATCAGCAGGCGCGAGAAGAGGTTCTCGAAGATCCACGGGCGCTTTCGGGCCAGGCCTGCCGAGGCGAAGGCGAGCCGGTCGGTGTCGGCGTCGGTGATCGCATCGAGTTCGGCCTGAAGCCCGTTCCGGTCGAGCAGGTACCGGCCCAGCTCGGATTCGGGAATCGCCTTCGAAGCATGCGGCACATGCAGGATCACCCCGCTGTCAAAAGCCCCCGGCGTGATCCGCCAGTTACTCAACCGGGGTGCGCGGGGTCGGGGTTCGGCCTGCCCGGCGGCGACGTTTCGGGCCGAGGAGGCGGGTACACCGAACCCCGACCCCTTCAGTCGCCGAAGTCTTCGGCGATGTCGGCGATGCGGTCGTAGAGCGCCTGAAAGAACTCGCTGCGGGTCACGACTGCGTGAACGCGGCCCTCGGTGGCGATCGGGACGACCATCACCCGATGGTGAAGGAAGGTCTCGGCCAGCTGGGTGTCCGCGTAATCGTCCTCGACCAGGACCGGGTCGGTGGTCAGGTAGGCCCGGACCGCTTCCTCCTGGCTGCCGATCCGGCGCTCGATCGTCTCGTCGAGCGAACGGCGAATCATCCTCGCGCTCATCAGGGTGCCGACATAGCCGGGGAAGACCGCGGTCATGAACTCGCGCTCGCCGAACAGGCCGGCGTACTTGCCGTGCTCGTCGATCACGGGCAGGGCGGGCAGGCCGGACTCGATCACGAGCCGGGCCGCGTAACCGACCGGGTCGGAAGTCTTCAGCGGGACGATCTCCCGGATGACCGATCTGACTATGTGATCTGCCAAGTCACCACCCCGAAGAAAGTAACCGAATCGAGGGACATCTAGCCGTACCTCAGCAGGACATAAGCGGTCGCCAGCGCGGTCGAAGCCAGGGTCACCGGCAGCCCGATCTTGAGGAACGGCCAGAAGCCGATTGGTCGGCCCGCCCGTTCGGCCAGGCCGAGCGCGGCCACGTTGGCTGCGGCCGAGATCAGGGTCAGGTTGCCGCCGAAGCAGGCTCCGAGCGAAAGCGCCCACCAATGGGCGCTGTCTCCGGAATGCCCGCCGGTGGTCTGGATCTGCTCGACCACCGGAATCATCGCGGCGGTCAGGGGGATGTTGTCGACGATGCCGCCGATGACCGAAGCGGTCCAGACGATCCCGACCAGTTCCGCGTTGCGGTTGCCGTTGGTGAGATCGGTGATCGCGTCCGCCACGTGATCGATCGCGCCGGTCACCTCGAGCGCCCCGACCATGACGAACAGCCCGATGAAGAAGAACATCGTGGTCCATTCGATCTTCTCCAGGGCTTCCTCGATCGGGACCCGGGTCACGGCCAGGCAGACCGCGGCTCCGCTCAGGGCGATCGTGGCCGGCTCGACGTGGATGTACTGATGCAGGAAGAAGAAGGCGATCGTGCCGAGCAGCACCGGCAGGGTCCGCTTCAGCTCATCCATGTCGCGGACCGAAGCCCGGGCGTCCAGCTCCATCACGTATCGCTTGTTCTCCTCGGCCACCTGTATCCGTTTGCGGAAAGCGAAATACAGGGCGACCGTGATCACCGCCAGGATCGAAACGGCGGCGGGCGCCGTGTTCAGCAGGAAGTCGTTGAAGGAAAGGCCGGCGGCATTGCCGATCATGATGTTGGGCGGGTCACCGATCAGGGTCGCGGCGCCACCGATGTTGGCCGAGACCACCTCGACCAGAATCAGTGGGATCGGGTCGATGTCCAGGGTGTCGGCGAGCAGGAAGGTGATCGGGACGATCAGCAGGATCGTCGTCAGGTTGTCGAGGAAGCCGGCCAGCACCGTGACCGTGGCGGCCATCATCACGACCAGGACGAAGGGGTTGCCGCGGGAGATCTGGCCGGCCCGGACCGCGATGAAATCGTAGATCCCGCTCTGGCTGGTCAGGTAGACCAGGATCATCATTCCGGCCAGCAGGCCGAGCGTCGCGAACTCGACCGACTCGATCGCGAGTTCCTCGCTGTACTCGCCGACGAACAGCACCACGACCGCCGCCCCGAGCAAGGCCACCTTGGTCCGGTGAACCCTTTCGCTCGCAATCAGGGCGAGAACGATCAGAAATGTTGCTACCGCCAGTGCCAGATACCGAGTCTATGAACTGGGGCGGAGTGACGCGGTCAGGCCGAATCAGGCCTGAAGGGCCCGGCCGAGCTGCTCGATCGTGACCACCCCGGTCAGCAGCCCATGCTCGTCGATGACCATCAGGGCGCCGAACCGCCGCATCTGGGAATTGCCGAGCAGGCTGTCGAGCCCGGCGCCGGAACTGACCGAAAATCCCGGGTTCCGTTCGACCAGCGAGATCACCGGGGTCGAGTCCCGTTCGACTTCGGGCACACCCTCGACCTGGTCCCGGACCGCCATGCCGAGGAACACGCCGTTGCGGTCGACGACCGGAAACCAGGACCAGCCGAACCGGAGGAAGTACTCCTCGAGTGCCCGGGCACAGTCGATCTCGGCCGGTATCGCGACCGGTTCGGTGTCCATCACCTCGGCCACGGTCACGCCCTCCAGCTTCTCGCTGACCGTGCTGCGGCTCGCCGCCCGGGCCGAACCGTTCACCAGGAAGCCGATCATCGCCAGCCACAGGCCGCTGAAGATGTTTCCGTTGATCGCCCAGAGGATGCCGACGCCGATGAAGATGAAGCCGAAGATGCGGCCGAGCCCGGCGGCGAACCGGGTTGCGGCGCTGCGCTTGCCGGTGATCTTCCAGGCGATCGAGCGAACGATGCGGCCACCGTCCATCGGGAAGGCAGGCAGCAGGTTGAAACCGAGCACGAGGATGTTCACCGCGGCCAGCCAGGCGACCATGGTGATCGGGCCGGTCGTGTCCGCGGTCAGCCTCATTTCCAGGGCATCGCGGAAACTGTCGGCCCCGGCGGCCTGGATTCCGATCAGGCAGAGGACGACCGCGATCAGCAGGGTGACGACCGGGCCGGCGATCGCCACCTTGAACTCGGTCCCGGGAGTCTGCGATTCCTGGTCCATCTCGGCGACCCCGCCGAACAGCCAGAGGCGAATCGTCCGGATTCCGATCCCGTTGCGGCGGGCGGCGAAGGCATGGCCCATTTCGTGAAGCAGGATTGAACCGAAGAACCCGACCGCGCTGGCCAGGGCGAGCAGGTAGGCCTGGGTGCTGCCGCGGTCGTCGAGGATGTCGCCGTAGAAGCCGGAAAGCCAGACGATGACGATGAACAGGAAGAAGAACCAGGACCAGTCCACGGCGATCCTGATTCCGGCCACCCGGAAGAGCGTTATCGAGCTTCCACCTCCGAACACGCCCACATCGTATGGACCTGCGTCACCGAGGCGGCTCCGGCAAGTGGATATGTTGCCCGCTCATGCCTCGCACGACCCCTCTGAAACTCGCGGCGCCGCAGGGCGAAGCCGACCAGGACTGGCTCCGGGACAAGCTTGTGGAACTGGAGTCGATCGAGCGACCCTCCGCCTCGGCAGGTGAGCGGCAGGCCGCGGAATGGCTCGTTTCCGAGCTCTCCGCGCTCGGGGCGGTCGCCAGGATCGAAACAGAAAGGGCCCACGGCACCTATTGGTGGCCGATCGGAGTCGGCACCGTGCTCGGTGCCGCCGGTGGCCTCGCGGCCCGGCGGGGCAGGCGCCTCGCGGGGGCGGCCCTTGGCGCCCTGGGCACGGCCGTGATCGCCACCGATTTCCCGCCGCGGTCGCGGCCGTTCCGGAAGCTCTTGCCGAAGCGGGAGACCTCCAACGTGATCTGCGAGCTCGGAGATCCTGAGGCCGAAAGGACCGTGGTCCTGGTTTCCCATCACGACGCCGCCAATGCCGGCCTCGTCTTTCACCCCGGGATCCCGAAGCTGGTGTCCCGGACCGGTGCCTTCCAGCACCTCGACACCTCGCCGATGCTGATGGCGCCGGTGATCGGCGGCCCCGTGCTCAGCGCCCTGGCCGGGCTGACCGGCAGCCGGGCCCTCGCCACCGCCGGCACAGTGCTTTCGGCGGGCTCCACGGCCTCAATGGTTGACATCGGCATGCGAAAGGTGGTCCCGGGCGCCAACGACAACGGCACCGCGGTGGTCGCCCTGCTCGAGCTCGCCCGGCGCTTCCTCGCCGACCCCCCGGACGGTCTCCGGCTGATCCTGCTCTCGGCGGGCTCGGAGGAATCATTCAGCGAGGGAATGAAGGCTTTCGGCGAGCGTCACTTCGGGGAGCTGCCGGTCGAGAGCACCTTCTTCGTCAACATGGACACGATCGGCTCGCCCCACCTGACCGTGCTGAGAGGGGAAGGCTTCCTGAAGATGTTCGAGTATCCCCAGGAAGCCCTGATCCTCGCCGACCGGGCGGCCGCGGAGGAAGGCATCGAACTGATGCCCAACCTGCGGATCAGGAACGGAACCGACGGGCTCGAGGCCCTGGCCGCCGGCTATCCGGTGGTTTCGATCTGCTCATGCACCGAGCACAAGCAACCGGCCAACTATCACTGGCCGAATGACGTCACCGCCAACGTGAACTTCGACACGGTCGAGTCGGGGATCCGCCTGGCCGAGGCGTTGACCCGTCGCCTCGCCCGGGAGTGGCTCAGCCTGCCCGGCTGAACGGCCGGGTTCAGTCCTCGTCTTCGGGGTTGCCCCGGCGGTTGTCGCCGTAATCCCGGTCGCGCTCGTCCTCTACCGCTTTGCCGTCGGGGCCGTAACCGGCTTCGGTAAGCATCCGGCGCAGGTCGACCAGGCGCTGGCGGTCGATTTCCTTGCCGTGGGGAACATGAAAGGTCTCGGTCTCCGGGCCGATCGTCACCTTGAGGTGCCCGTTGTGCTCCTCGGTCACGGTGCCGATCGCCTTCAGGAGCGACTCGACTTTGCGCCATTCGACCGTGTGCTTCTGGTGATCGAAGATCTCGGCGAGGGTGCTGCTGTGGTGATTGCTCAGCCCATGGTCGGCCATGCTGGTTCCTTTCGAATTTGGTGGGGAGATGAATATCAGCCCTGCACCTGCCAGTCTTCCCCGGGTGAAGCGGGAACTCGAAGGCGGCTACGAACTCGACGACGATCCCGGCCGGGTCGATCTCGATGTGGTCTGCGAGTTCCTCGGCAACGAGGCCTACTGGTCGAAGGGGCGCTCCCGGGAGCTGATCGAGAAGACCTTCCGTGAAGCCTCGAGGGTCGTCGGGCTGTACGGGCCGGACGGCTCGACCGTCGGCTACTGCCGGGCCGCCTCGGACGAGGTCGTCTTCGCCTACCTTTGTGACGTCTTCGTGCTGGAGGAGCACCGGGGCCGCGGCCTCGGCCGGGAACTGGTCCGCGAGATGGTCGACGGCAGCCCGATGAAGGACCTGCGCTGGCTGCTCGGCACCGTCGACGCCCACGAGATGTATCGCGAACTGGGCTTCCGCAAGCCGAGCTTCCGGATCATGGAAAGGCCCGGGCCGAAGTTCGCCGCCGACCCGCCCCCGGAGTAACCGGCCGGTTCAGGCCGGGGGAGCGGAGCGATTGATGATCGCCTTGAAGTCGGTGCCGGCGGGAAGGGTGCCGAAGGCTTCACCCCAGTCGCCGCCCAGGCGGGAGGCGCAGAAGGCGTCGGCGACGGCCGGGTCGCCGTGGCGGACCAGCATCGAGGCCTGGAAGGCGAGTGCCATCCCCTCGACCACGCGGCGGGCTCGCACCTCGAGGGTCTCCGGATCGTCGGTGATCGACTTCCGGACCTTCTCGACGAAGGCGTCGAGGCGGGGGTCGGACCCGGCCGCTTCGTTGACCTCGTTGAAGAAGGCTTCGAAGGAAGCCGGGCTCTTGACCATCGCCCGCAGTGCGTCAAGGCACTGGACGTTGCCGGAGCCTTCCCAGATCGAGGTCAGGGGGCTTTCGCGGAAGATCCGGGGCATGCCGGACTCTTCGGCGTAACCGTTGCCGCCGAAGCATTCAAGTGCCTCGACGGCATGCCAGGGAGCCCGCTTGCAGACCCAGTACTTGAGGACCGGGGTGGCCAGGCGCTGGAGCAGGGCGGCTCCCTCGTCACCGGCAGCGGCCTCGTCATAGGCCCGGGCAAGGCGCATCATCGAGGCGGTGGCGGCCTCCGATTCAAGTGCCAGGTCGGCCAGCACGTTTTCCATCAGCGGCTGGTCGATCAGCTTCCTGCCGAAGGCAGAGCGGCCCTGGGTGTGGTGGATCGCCCGGGCAACCACATTGCGCATTCCGGCGCTGGCGCCGATCGTGCAGTCAAGCCGGGTGTGGCTGACCATCTCGATGATCGTGCGGATGCCGCGGCCGTCCTCGCCGATCATCCGCGCCCAGGCGCCCCGGAACTCGATCTCGGACGAGGCGTTGGACTTGTTGCCGAGCTTGTCCTTAAGACGCTGGATGTGGAAACGGTTCAGTTCGCCGTCGGGGGTGAAGCGGGGCAGCAGGAAGCAGGAGACGCCGGCGTCTGTCTGGGCGAGCACGAGGAAGGCGTCGCACATCGGGGCCGAGCAGAACCACTTGTGGCCCGTGATCTCGTATTCGGCGCCGGGGCCGCCGCCATTCAGCGCGATCGCACGGGTCGTGTTGGCGCGGACGTCGGAGCCGCCCTGCTTCTCGGTCATCGCCATGCCGGCCAGGCATCCCGGCTTCTGGTCCGGCGGCCTGAGCTTGCCGTCGTACTTGAGTGAAGTGAAGCGCGGCTCCCATTCTTCGGCGACCTCGGGCTGGTTGCGCAGCGACGGGATCACCGAGAAGGTCATCGAGATCGGGCAGCCAACTCCCGCTTCGACCTGGGTCAACTGGCTGAACAGGGCCGCCCGCGCGACGTTGGCGCCGACGCCCGGTTCGCGCCAGGGCAGGGCGTGGAGGTCATGCTCGATTCCCAGGCTCATCAGCTGATGCCAGGCCGGGTGGAACTCGACCTCGTCGACCCGGTTGCCGAAACGGTCGAAGGCCTTCAGCCGCGGTGGAAACTCGTTCGCGTCGCGGCCGGCGAGCTGGATGTCAGGTTCGCCACAGATCTCGCCCAGGGCACGGATCCGGTCCTCGGCCCAGCCGGCTCCTTCGCGCCTGACCGCTTCCTGGAGGGGAAGGTCGATCTCGTAGAGGTTGACGTTCTCCAGCGGAGTCGACTGATTGAAGACCGTATGGGTCTCGTGCTGCGGAGCTTCGGCGGTTTCCAGCATGGAGTAATGGTCTCACAGCCCCGGCGCATTGAGGCACGGATAACTACCCATTGACGACTGCAAGGCGTTTCGCTCTATAGCATCGCTGCCTGCAAGAGCCTTACGCCAAAATCGAAGGGAAGTACCAGTCGTGTCGAAGATCAAAGTGACCAACCCGATCGTCGAGCTGGATGGCGACGAGATGACCCGCATCATCTGGTCGTTCATCAAGGAGCAGCTGATCCTTCCCTATCTCGACGTCGATCTGAAGTACTACGACCTCGGGATCGAAAGCCGCGACGACACCGATGACCAGATCACGGTCGACGCCGCCAACGCGATCAAGGAGCACGGGGTCGGGGTCAAGTGCGCGACCATCACTCCGGACGAGGCCCGGGTCGAGGAGTTCGACCTGAAAGAGATGTACCGCTCGCCGAACGGCACGATCAGGAACATCCTCGGCGGCGTGATCTTCCGCGAGCCGATCGTGATCTCGAACGTGCCGCGCCTCGTGCCCGGCTGGACCAAGCCGATCATCATCGGGCGTCACGCCTTCGGCGACCAGTACCGCGCCACCGACATGGTGGTCGAGGGCGAAGGCACCCTGACCATGACCTTCACCCCGAAGGACGAGGGCGAGCCGATCGAGATGCATGTCCATGACTTCCCCGGTGGTGGCGTCGCGATGGCGATGTACAACCACGACGATTCGATCCGTGACTTTGCCCGGGCTTCCTTCCGTTACGGCCTCGAGCGCGGCTACCCGGTCTACATGTCGACCAAGAACACGATCATGAAGCGCTACGACGGCCGGTTCATGATCCTCTTCCAGGAAGTCTTCGATGACGAGTTCAAGGACGAGTTCGACCAGGCCGGGCTCACCTACGAGCACCGCCTGATCGACGACATGGTCGCCTCGGCCCTGAAATGGGAGGGCGGCTACGTATGGGCCTGCAAGAACTACGACGGCGACGTCCAGTCCGACACCGTGGCCCAGGGCTTCGGCTCACTCGGCCTGATGACCTCGGTCCTGATGACCCCGGACGGAAAGACGGTCGAGGCGGAAGCCGCCCACGGCACCGTGACCCGCCATTACCGCGAGCACCAGAAGGGCAACGCGACCTCGACCAACCCGATCGCCTCGATCTTCGCCTGGACCCGGGGGATCGCCGCCCGGGGCCGCATGGATGAGACCCCCGAGGTCAGCCAGTTCGGCGAGACCCTCGAGAAGGTCTGCATCGAGACGGTCGAGTCCGGCAAGATGACCAAGGACCTCGCCCTGCTGGTCGGTCCCGACCAGGAGTGGCAGACCACCCAGGAATTCCTGGCCTCAATCGACGAGAACCTCCAGAAGGCGATGGCCTAGGGCCCGCCACCAGAAACCAAGGAGAAGAACGTGAGTTCAACCGCCAAGGTAACCGTGACCGGCGCTGCCGGCCAGATCGGTTACGCCCTGCTTTTCCGGATCGCCAGTGGACAGATGCTCGGTCCCGACACCAAGGTCCACCTGAGCCTGCTCGAGATCCCGGCCGCCGTGAAGGCCGCCGAAGGCACCGCCATGGAGCTCGACGACTGCGCCTTCCCGCTGCTCGAGAAGATCAGCATCTCGGACGACCCGAAGGAAGCGTTCGACGGCGTCAACGTCGGACTGCTGGTCGGCGCCCGTCCGCGTGGACCGGGAATGGAACGGGCCGATCTGCTCGAGGCAAACGGTGGCATCTTCAAGCCGCAGGGTGAGGCGATCAACGCCGGCGCCGCCGATGACGTGAAGATCCTCGTGGTCGGCAACCCGGCCAACACCAACGCCCTGATCGCTGCCTCGGCCGCTCCGGACGTGCCGAAGGAGCGCTTCACCGCGATGATGCGCCTCGACCACAACCGGGCGATCGCCCAGCTCGCCAACAAGCTCGGCCGCTCCGTTTCTGACGTCAAGCGGATGACCGTGTGGGGCAACCATTCGGCCACCCAGTACCCGGACATCGGCAACGCCCTGGTTGATGGCGCTCCGGCCCCCGCCCAGGTCGATGATGAAGTCTGGGTCCGCGAGGAGTTCATTCCGCGGGTAGCCAAGCGTGGCGCCGAAGTAATCGACGCCCGCGGAGCCTCAAGTGCCGCGTCCGCGGCCAACGCGGCGATCGACCACGTCCGCGACTGGGTGCTCGGCACCCCGAGCGAGGACTGGGTCTCGATGGGCATCCCTTCGGACGGCTCCTACGGCGTGCCGGAGGGAATCATCGCCGGCTTCCCGGTCACCTGCTCCGGCGGCGAGTACTCGATCGTCGAAGGCCTCGAGATCGATGAATTCTCACGCGAGAAGATCGACGCCAACGCCGCCGAGCTGATGGAAGAGCGGAACGCGGTAGCCGACCTCGGCCTGCTCTAGGCCCAAGCAGTTCGCCGTTTCATGAAAGCCCGGGCCACGACCCGGGCTTTCGTGGTTATGGTGGAAACATGCGGGGGAAGTTCCGGAAACCGACCTATGCAGAAATTGTCGCGACGCTGGCGCTCTTCATCGCCCTCGGCGGCATTTCGTACGCGGCGATCAAAATCCCGAACAACAGCGTCGGCACCAAACAACTGAAAAAGAGCGCGGTCAACTCGGCCAAGGTCCGGGACCGCTCGCTGCTCGCCAAGGATTTCAGGAAGGGCCAGATTCCCCGCGGGGCCACCGGCGCCCAGGGTGCTCCGGGCATGATCGGCCCGACCGGCGCCGCAGGGGCCACCGGCGCCAGCGGAATCCCCGGTGCGGTCGGTGCTACCGGCCCGACCGGTGCGGCCGGGGTCACTGGCGAGAACGGCGATCCGGGGCAACCCGGGGGTGCCGGACCAACCGGTCCGACCGGGGTGACCGGGCCCAGCACGACCGCGGTCAGTTCCGGGGTCGTGGTCAATCTCGGGCTCGGCCCCGACTACTTCCCGATCAGCGGGGCTTCCTCGCCTCAGGGAGCGCCCGACACCGTGGCCTCACTCTCGCCCGGGGTTCCCGTCACCGCTTCCAACCTCGACGTGAAACTGACCGCCGCCCCCTTCGCGGGATTTCCTCGCATCGTCAGCCTCCTGGATGATGGTGTCGCGGTGCTCAGTTGCGTCATAGCCTCGGGTACCACTTGCCACGCGGATACTTCAGCGCTGATCGATCCCGGAAGCGAGCTGGTGATGGTCAGCTCGGTCCTGGCGTTCCCGAGCATCACCACCGCGCGCTTCGGCTTCACGCTCGGGCCATGATCCGATCGAAGGCTCTGGCAATTTCCGGGCTCTGCGGGTAGGGTCGGCACATGGGGAACCGGGGGAAGGGCCTGAAGGGATTCAAGTCGAAGCTTCGTCGGCCGAACTTCGCCGAAACGATCGCGGTCATTGCGTTGTTCGTTGCGCTGGGCGGCGCCTCGTATGCGGCGATCAAGATCCCGAAGAACAGCGTCGGCACCAAACAGCTGAAGAAGAACGCGGTGACCAGCGCCAAGGTCAAGAACCGTTCGCTGCTCGCGGCCGATTTCAAAGCCGGCCAGCTGCCGGCCGGAGCGACCGGTGCGACCGGACTGGTCGGCCCCAGGGGGGCGACCGGAGAACAGGGAATTCCGGGATTCCCCGGGACGCCGGGGACGCCCGGGATAAACGGCATCGACGGTTTGCCCGGTTCGCCAGGCCCCGCGGGAGCGACGGGAGCGACCGGAGCCACCGGTTCCACCGGTGCGACCGGTACTGGCGGATTCTCGGCGATGACCGGACGTACCTCGCTTGGCAGCTCGACTCAGTTCTTCGCGGTTTCGGGGTCCAGTGTCGCCGGCGCCACCGCAACCGGCCTGGGGATGATTACGCCGGCAGTTCCGGTCACGCTCAAGAACCTGATGGTTGTCACCGACACCGCGCCCGGCACCGGAATCACCCGGACTTTCGTGATTCAGGAAGACGGAATCAACGTGATCAGTTGCACCCTGGGCGGCATTGCCACTGCCTGCTTCAACACTTCCGGTGGCGGCGTCATCAACGCGGGAAGCACCCTGACCATGTTTGACACGGTGACCGGGGGCTCGGCGGCTCCTTCCGAGGCCCGCTGGGGATTCACGATCGGTTCCTGAGGCGCCGGCCGTGTAGCGTCTGGCCCGTGAGTGAACGGGGGAAAGTCGTGATTCTGCGCGAGCTGCTGCCGGCCGGGCGCCAGTTGCTCGAGGAGAAATTCCAGGTGACTTCGCTGGGTCTCGACGCCGACCGGTCACAGATGAAAGCCGCGGCTGCCGGAGCCGATGGCCTTGTCACCGACCTGACCTTCGCGGTCGATGACGAGCTGCTGGATGCCGCCGGCCCGCAACTCAAAGTGGTGGCGAATTTCGGGGTAGGCTACGACAACGTCGACCTTGCCGCCTGCGCCGCGCATGGAGTCACGGTGACCAACACGCCCGGTGCCCTGACCAACGCCACAGCAGAACTTGCGCTCGCGCTGGCGATGGCTGCGGCCCGCGACCTGCCGGCAGCCGAGAAGGACCTGCGGGAAGGGGCCTGGCAGGGGTGGGACCCGAGGCGATGGCGCGGCTTCGAGCTCAGCGGGGCGAGCATCGGGGTGGTCGGTGCCGGCCGGATCGGTGGCCGCTTCATGGAACTCGTTGCCGGTTTCGGCGGGGAGCGGCTCTACACCTCGCGCCAGCCCAAGCCGGAACTTGAAAACCGGCTGGGAGCCGAAAGAGTTGAACTCGACGAGCTGCTCGGCCGCTCGGACCTGATCAGCCTTCACCTGCCGGGCAGCCGGGAATCGCGCCACCTGATCGACGAACGCGCACTGAGGTTGATGAAACCGACCGCGGTGCTGGTCAACACCGGTCGCGGCACCCTGGTTGATTCCGCGGCCCTGATCAGGGCGCTGAAGGAAGACCGGATCGGCGCGGCGGGGCTCGATGTGTACGAGGGCGAGCCTGATTTCGATCCCGGGTTCCTGACCGCGCCCCGGGTTGCGCTGGCTCCCCACATCGGCTCGGCAACCTACCGCTCGCGGGACGAAATGTCCCGACTGGTTGCCGCCAACGTGATCGCCGTCCTCGAGGGCCGGGAACCGCCAAACCCGGTACCGGGCGTTTGATCATTTCGGCCTGCTGAAGACCAGCAACCGTTCGCCCGGGAAGGCCGGTCAGGATCCGCGATCGGCCTTGCGCGAACGCGGAACGGTGCGGAAGACGTGGTCCCAGAACGGGGTCGAGACGCCGTACCCGTAGTGATGGTCCTGGAAGTGATGGCGCATGTGATGTTCACGCACCTTCTTGCCGATCGATGACTTCGGTACGAAGTGATGAAGGTAGTAGTGCGTGTAGTCGTAGCCGAGGTAGCCGGTCAGGAAACCGGCGAAAAGGACGAAACCGTACGGGGAGCCGAAGATCAGCATGAACGCCGCGTAAAAGATCAGGGCCAGCGGGATGCTGGCGGCCGGGGGCATGACCAGCCGCATCTTGTCGTTCGGATGGTCGTGGTGAACCCCGTGAATGATGAAGTTGATCTTGTCGCCGCCCCTGAACTTCGGCGTCCAGTGGAAAAGCAGGCGGTGGAGCCAGTACTCGGAAAGGGTCCAGATCAGGATTCCGCCGACGAAAAGGCCGACCGTGGCGAGGGCCGAGAGGCCGCGATCGACGCCGAGCCAGACCAGCAGCGCGATGATCGGCCCGTAAATCAGCAGGGGCACGACCGGGTGGACCCGGGAGAAGAAATTGAGCAGCCGGTTCTCGAAGAGGTCAGGGGAAGCGGCGAGCCTCTCGGTGCGTTCGGACGATCCCATTGCCTGTGGAATGGTAGCGTGATTGGTCACCCTAACTCTCAGGAGAAACCCGCAGTGATGAGCGAAACCGCCACCGCAACACAGGACTTCAAGGTCGCCGATCTTTCCCTCGCCGATTACGGACGCAAGGAAATCCGCCTCGCCGAGCATGAAATGCCCGGTCTGATGGCGACCCGCCGCGAGTTTGCCGACTCGAAGCCGCTGGCGGGAGCCCGGATCACCGGCTCGCTCCACATGACCATCCAGACCGCCGTCCTGATCGAAACCCTGGTCGAACTCGGCGCCGACGTGCGCTGGGCTTCCTGCAACATCTTCTCGACCCAGGATCACGCTGCCGCCGCGATCGCGGTCGGCCCGAACGGCACCCCCGAGGACCCGCAAGGCGTCCCGGTCTATGCCTGGAAGGGCGAAACCCTGGAGGAGTACTGGTGGTGCACCGAGCAGGCCCTGACCTGGCCCGGGACGGGCGCCGACGGTTCGGTTGGTCCGAACATGATTCTCGATGACGGCGGTGACGCGACCCTGCTGATCCACAAGGGAGTCGAGTTCGAGAAGGCCGGCGCCGTTCCGGATCCGGCCGGAGCCGACTCCGAGGAGTTCCGCATCGTCCTCCAGACCCTGACCGACTCGCTTGCCGCGGACAGCAGCAAGTGGACCGAGATCGCCAAGGGCATCAAGGGCGTGACCGAAGAGACCACCACCGGGGTCCACCGCCTCTACGAGATGCTCGAAAACGGCGAGCTCCTCTTCCCGGCGATCAACGTCAACGACTCGGTCACCAAGTCCAAGTTCGACAACCTCTACGGCTGCCGCCATTCGCTGATTGACGGAATCAACCGGGCCACTGACGTGATGATCGCCGGCAAGGCCGCGGTCGTCTGCGGTTTCGGCGACGTCGGCAAGGGCTGCGCCGAATCACTGCGCGGTCAGGGTGCCCGGGTGATCATCACCGAGATCGACCCGATCTGCGCCCTTCAGGCTTCGATGCAGGGTTACGAGATCCGTCGCCTCGATGACGTCGTTGACTCGGCCGACATCTTCATCACCACCACCGGCAACAAGGACATCATCACCGCCGACCATATGGCGAAGATGAAGCATCAGGCGATCGTCGGCAACATCGGCCACTTCGACAACGAGATCGACATGGTCGGCCTCGAAGCGACCCCCGGCATCGAGAAGATCGAGATCAAGCCGCAGGTCCACGAGTACCGTTTCGCCGACGGCCACTCGATCATCGTCCTCTCGGAAGGCCGGCTGCTCAATCTCGGCAACGCCACCGGCCACCCGAGCTTCGTGATGTCGAACTCCTTCACCAACCAGGTGATCGCCCAGATCGAGCTCTACGCCAAGGCGAGCGACTACGAACTGGGCGTCTTCGTCCTGCCCAAGCACCTCGACGAGAAGGTTGCCCGCCTGCACCTCCAGGCGGTCGGCGCAGACCTCACCGAACTGACCGAGGAACAGGCCGCCTACATCGGCGTCAAGGTCGAAGGCCCCTACAAGCCGGATCACTACCGGTACTAGCCCGGCAGGTCCCAGCAGGACCCGGCGGTCCTGGGGCGGCCGCTGGCATCCACCCGCTGAAGTGCGGGAGATATTCCCATTCCGCGAGATCCCGGTTTCTGCCGGATAGCGCCCCCAACTCCGATCTCGCCCGTCTCCCGACCCAGATCCGCGGTAGGTGCCGCACGTTTAGGCCCATCAAGGGCCCAAACGCGCGGCACCTCCCGGAACACTTTGTGCCGGTACGCGGCACAAAGTGGGCTTTCGGGACCACAAGCCTCCCGCTGATGCCCGCCCGAACCCGAGGTGCAACTGCAGATGCGCAATCAGCTAACGCAGTTGGCCCGGTGCTTCTTTGGTGGGAAGGGGAGGTCGGCGATGGCTGCTGTTTCGAGGTAGCGGTTCTCCATCTTCTTGCCGCTGGCCGCCAGCAGGGCAGCGCCGGTCTTGCGCAGCTCGGTCCGGGAGCCGTCCTTGCGGACCCAGGGCGCCAGGGTGATGAACTGGCGCTTGGGGCCGGCATACCCCGCGTATGAGGGGTCGTCCTCGGCCAGCAGCTTGCGGTTGCCGACGTAGTTGCATTTCTTCTTTCCGAGCAGGCCGCGCTGGGTGATCGCGGTCTGGCCGTCGAAGGGCAGGTCGCCGAGGTTGCCGACCATGTGCGGGGTCACGTTGTAGGTGAACTTGACTCCCGGGTCGACGACCGAGCGCCAGGTCGAGCCCATCCAGTCGAGCGGCTGCCAGTAGGTGCCTTCGGGGGAAGCCCATTCACCGGGGTTGGCTTCATCCTGCATGACCAGATTGGTCCCGAGGTGGCTGAGGCAACGCATGTAGGTGACGGTGACGTCAGCGCAGGGCGCGTCGGTGGAGACCGGGCTGCCGAGGTCGTATCCGAACCGGAAGGCGGGGAGACTGGTCGCGAAGCCGACCCTGGCCTTGGTCCCGGGGATCCGGTACGGCTTCAGGTTGGCGATCGCGTCGGCACCGGTCGCGGGCCCGGCGGTCACCCCCAGCCCCTGTTCGATCGGGGTGAGCGGCACCTTCAGGTTGCTGGCGACCACGTTGCGGAGCGGCCGCGGGCCCTCCTGGGTGACCGGCTTCGGCCCCCACATGAAGGCCTCGTTATAAACCTCCGGGCCGGTCGCCACGTAAACGCTCTTCGGTTTCGGCAGGTCCGGGTCCCGGAACAGGTTGATCTCGGCCGGATCCTGCGATTCACGGAACCTCGGCTGGGTGTTGGAACCGACTATGTAGATCCCGTAGCGCCGGGCCATGTCGGAGAAAACCTGCATCCAGCCGCGGGCGTCGGTGTCGGCGGCGGCGACGAAACCGCGAGTGAACGGATTCGGGATCGAGTAGCGCGAGGTGTATTCGCCGTCCGGTCCCGCGTAGGCGGCGGTGACCTGCATCAGCGAATAGATCGCCCGGCAGGGCGGCGCCTCACCGGTGCAGGAAGTGACCGAAGAGGGTTTGGCGAAAGCGGCGCGGGCCGCTGCTCCCCGTGAACCGGTGCCAAGGGTCATCAGTCCGACGTCCTCGTTGAAGGCGACCAGATTCGGCCGGCCCTTCGCCTTGTACGGCACGACCCACTTCCTGATCATGCATTCGATCTTCTTGCGGAAACTCGCGTAGGTCTTGATGTGCCGGGCTTCCTGCTTGAACTGCATCGCGAACACGCGGGGGCCGCCCCTGGCGTCCTTGCGGCCCAGCATCGCCAGGGCAGGCCGGCGGGTGTCACGGGCGAAGGTCGCGTTGCATGACTTGAGGTTCGGGGCCTTCGGGATCGCGGCCAGCGGGGGTGCGACCTTCCTGACCTGGGTCCGGGCCATCAGGGGATCGTTGGTGATCAACGCGTCGACTCCGAGCCTGGTCGCTTCCCTGACCCCGGCCGCGTCGTCAACCGTCCAGGGAACGACCTGAAGGCCGGCGTGGTGGGCGTCGGAAACGAAGGCCTGGTCAATCGGCCACTCCGGTGAAACCCAGTCGATCCCGTTGTCCCTGGCGGCGCTGATCGCGATCGGGTTGACCAGATTGATCGTCAGATATGAAGTCTGGGGATCGGGGTCGATCGACTTGAACGTGGTCAGGTTGTCGATCAGGAAGGACTGGATGATCAGCTGCGAGGAAGGGACCCCGGAGTTCTTCACCGTGTTGGCGACGATCTCCGCGAACTCGAAGGTGGGGTCCCAGTCGTTGTCGGTGGGGAGGTTCTTGATCTCGATGTTGGCCTTGGCTCCCGTTCTCTTCAAAACCTGGAGAAATGCCGCCAGGGTGGGGATGCGGGGAGTCGGTCCCGGGTAGCCGGCTCGCAGGTTCGTTGCGGCGTCGCCGATCCCCTTCACATCGAGCGCGCATTCGGACTCGATTTCGTCAAGGGTCTTGGCCGAAACGGGGCCGGTACAGGTCGTGGTGCGGTCGAGGGTGTCGTCGTGGATGATCACCGGCACCTTGTCCGAGGTCAGTTTCACGTCGGCTTCGAGGACGAATCCCCGTTCAATCGACGCGGCGAAGCCACTGCTCGAGTTCTCGGCCTGGGCCGCCTTGCCGTTTTCAAGCGGGCCGCCGCGGTGAGCGTGGATCCACGGTGAAGCCGATGCCTCGGCCGCGCTGAAAGCCATCGCGACAAGCGCCATGACGAGAATCGAGAACCTGAACCTCACTTGAACCCCCTCTGTCTCCAGTCGCCCCGCGGGCGCCTCTCCGTCCGTGAGGATAACCGCGGCGGCGTCCGGGCGGGCGGATCGCCCGGTGCATCATTCTGTCCGGACCCTGGTTCGCCCCCTCGGGCCGGGTCGGCCCGCCGCAAAATGCGGGGCTTGTTGCAGACCTGTGAAACAAGAAAGCTGCGATTTGCGGAATCGCTGCCGACGCGATCCGGCGGGGCTTGCTTGGATGGCCCGCGGTGTCCCGCTCAAGCAAAAAGGTCCCCTCCTGCGAAGACTGCTACTTCCGCCAGAAGATGCTCTGCGCACTGGATCTCGAAGGGCCCTGCGGCACCTTCCGCGAGAGCCGGCCGGAAGGGCTGGTTCCGCCGCGCCAGCCGATGCTGCTGCTGCGCCCGCCCCGTTGGGCAGACCGGCAAATCGGCGCCAGCTAACCAGGCGGACGGCGACGAACATTCACGGATGGTTCACCGGGCTCCGCTTTCGGTTGTCCGGAGTAGCATCCGCTTGATGAACGGAATCGGGTTCCTGTCATGAAGCTGACCGTGCTGGGCAAGTCGCCGGCGTGGCAGGACGCGGACGGGGCATGCAGCGGCTACCTGGTCACCGAGGGCGATACGACGCTGCTTCTCGACTGTGGCAACGGGGTCTTCGGCAAGCTGAGGAAGTTCGTCGATTACGTGGATGTCGATGCGATCGTCATTTCGCACCATCACGTGGACCACATCATCGATCTGATCCCCTACGGCTTCGCCTTGAAGTTCGCTCCCCGGCAGCAACCGGTCCCGGTTGACCGGTGGCCCGGGACCGGGAACCCGGCCCGGCCGAAACTGTTCGTTCCCCCCGGGGCGACCGGTTTCTTCAACCGGGTTTCGGACAGCTGGGGTACCGGCAACCTGCTCGAGGACGCTTTCGACACGGCCGAATACGACCCCGAAGGCAGGCTCGAGATCGGCCCGATATCGATCAGCTTCACCGAAGTCCCTCACTACATAACCACCTACGCGATGGACCTGACCGGCCCGGACGGTTCCCGCATCACCTACGGCGCCGACTGCTGCCCCAACCCGGCCCTGGTCGAGCTGGCATCCGGCACCGACCTGCTGATCGCCGAGTCCACGCTGCCCCGGCCCGAGCGGACCGGGGTCCGCGGGCACCTGACCCCGGCCGAGGCGGGTGAACATGCGAAGCTCGCCGGGGCCGGGGAACTTATCCTCACCCACATTTCGGACGAGCTCGATCCCGGCTGGGCCGTCGAACAGGCGAGTTCCGTCTACGAAGGGCCCGTCCAGGTTGCCTACGAGGGTCTTCAAGTCGAAGTTTGAGCCGGAAGTGCTGCGTTACTAAGCTTCGAGGTCATGTCAACGCGCGACCCATTTGCCAACTTTGCCCGGATGCGCCGGGAGATGGACGAACTGCTCGGGGGGACCTGGGGCCGGGCCACCTACATAAGCCGGCGGTCAAGCGGCTTTTCCCCCAACGTCGACGTGTATTACAGCGGCGATCCCCAGCGGGCGGTGGTCAAGTGCGACCTCGCCGGGATTGATCTGGGCTCGGTCGGGATCGAGGTCAGCGGACGCGAACTGACCATCGTCGGCGAGCGGCCGGTCCAGGAAACCGAAGGCCGGGTGTATCAACAGGTCGAGATTCCGACCGGGCCCTTCCGCTACGTGGTCGAACTCCAGGTCGACGTTGATTCGGAGCGGGCCACCGCCACCTATGACGACGGGGTGTTGCGGGTTGAACTGCCACTCAAGGAAGAGGCCGAGGTGACCCGGCGGGTGCCGGTCGACCGTTCCCGCAAGGGGCGCGTGATCGATGGCTGAACCGGGCGAAAGCGTGGTGCCGGTGCTCGAAGTCGTCAGCGGCAGCGACGAGGAAGTGGAAGAGGCGCTTCGCGGCGAGCAGGAACTGCCCGAGGCGATGCCGGTCCTGCCGCTGCGGGACACGGTCGCCTATCCGGACACCCTCGCGCCGCTCGGAGTCGGGCAGGAAAGGTCGATCAAGCTGGTCGACGATGTCCTGGCCGGCAACCGGATGCTGGTGATGGTCGCCTCCCGTGATCCCGAAGAGGACACGCCGAGTCCCGACCAGCTCCACGGGGTCGGGGTGGTCGGAGTCGTTACCCGGATGCTCAAGGTTCCGGACGGGACGATCCGGGTCCTGGTCCAGGGCAGCCAGCGGGTTCGGCTGGGTGATTTCGTGACCGAGAAGCCGTATCTCGTCGCCCGGATCACCGAAATGCCCGATGTCATCGAGGAGACCCCCGAACTCGAGGCATTGACCCGCAACGTCCAGAAGACCTTCTCCGACATCATCGAGCAGATCCCCTACCTGCCCGAGGAGCTCCAGCTCGCGGTGACCAATGTCGATGACCCGTCGGCGCTTTCGCACCTGATCGCCGGTGCTCTGAGGATCACGACCGATGAGAAGCAGCTTCTGCTGGAGGAAGTCGACGTCGCCAAACGGCTGCGGATGCTGTCGGAGATCCTCGCCCGGGAGCTGGAGGTCATCCAGCTCGGTTCACAGATTCAGTCCGAAGTCCAGTCCTCGATTGACAAGGGTCAGCGCGAGTACTTCCTGCGCGAGCAACTCAAGGCGATCCAGACCGAACTCGGCGAAGAGGACGAGCAGACCGCCGAGATCAACGAACTGCGTGAGCGGATCGAGGCGGCGAAACTGCCGGAGCATGCCCATCAGGCCGCCGAACGCGAGCTTTCCCGGCTGGAGAAACTGCCGCCGGCCGCGGCCGAGCACGGCGTGATCCGGACCTACCTCGAGTGGCTGGTCGACCTGCCGTGGTCGAAGGAATCGAAGGACAACCTCGACATCGAGCATGCCCGCGAGGTGCTTGACGCCGACCACTACGACATGGAGAAGATCAAGGACCGCATCCTCGAGTACCTCGCGGTCCGCAAGCTGAATCCGGACTCGCCGGGGCCGATCCTCTGCTTCGTCGGCCCGCCCGGGGTGGGCAAGACCAGCCTCGGCCAGTCGATCGCCCGGGCGCTGGGCCGTGAATTCGAGCGCATCTCGGTCGGCGGAGTTCGCGATGAAGCGGAAATCCGCGGCCACCGCCGCACCTACATCGGGGCGATGCCCGGCACAATCGTGCGAGCCCTCCGCGACGCCGGAACCAGGAACCCCGTCTTCATGATCGACGAGATCGACAAGATGGGCTCCGACGTTCGCGGCGACCCCTCCTCGGCCATGCTCGAGGTTCTCGACCCGGCCCAGAACGACGCTTTCCGCGATCACTACCTGGACATGCCCTTCGATCTTTCGGAGGTCATGTTCATCGCCACTGCGAACATCCTCGACACGATCCCGGGGCCGCTCCGGGACCGCATGGAAGTGATCCAGCTGGCCGGTTACACCGCCGACGAGAAGCGGCACATCGCCCGTCGTTACCTCGTGCCGCGACAGATCCGGGCCAACGGACTGAAGCCCTCGCAGATCTCCTTCACCGATCCCGCGCTGACCGCGATCATCGAGGAATACACCCGGGAGGCCGGGGTGCGGAATCTCGAACGGGAGATCGGCACCGTCTGCCGGAAGGTTGCCCGCACGGTCGCCGAGAAGGGCGGCAAGGCGAAGAAGGTCAAGGTCTCGGGAAAGAAGGTGCGCGAGCTGCTCGGCCGGCGCCGGGTGTTTTCCGAGACACGACGCCGAACCAAGGTTCCCGGGGTTTCGACCGGTCTCGCCTGGACCCCGACCGGGGGTGACGTGCTCTTCATCGAAGCAACGGCGATGCCGGGCAACGGCAAGCTGGTCATCACCGGGCAGCTCGGAGAGGTGATGAGGGAATCGGCGCAGGCGGCGCTTTCCTACGTGCGGGCCAACGCACGGGACCTGGCGCCGGGCCTCGACGAGAAATGGTTTGCCGAACATGACCTCCACATCCACGTGCCGGCCGGCGCCGTGCCCAAGGATGGCCCTTCGGCCGGGGTGGCGATCACGGTCGCGCTGGTTTCCCTGATCACCGGGCGGCCCGTTCGCAATGACGTCGCGATGACCGGCGAAGTGACCCTGACCGGTCAGGTGCTGCCGATCGGCGGCGTCAAGGAGAAATCGCTGGCCGCCCAGCGGGCAGGAATCAAGATCGTGATCCTGCCCGGACGAAACGAAGGCGACGTCGAGGAGATTCCCGAGTACGAGCGGGCCGAGGTCGAGTTCTTCTATGCGGACAAGGTCGGGGACGCCCTGGCGGTCGCTCTCGAGGGCGATCTCAAGGGCAAACAATGAGCCGGTTCGTTTTTCTTTGCAGCGGGGTACCGCTATTCTCGACAGACAACCATTCGATCAAGCGAGGAACACATGGGAACAGAGAACATCTCGGGTAAGGCCTCCAGGGCGTACTCGTCGGCGCGCGAGAACCAGCATGTCCGTCGCCTGATCGAGGACGAAGAGCTTCGTGCGAGCCTGATCGCTGCCGCCGTGGCCGGTCGCAAGGCCTTTCAGCGGGTCCAGTCAAACCGGAGTTCCGCGGTCGAATCGGTGACCCAGGACAAGAAGGTGAAGAAGGAACTTTCGAGCGCGGCGGAATCGCTTCGTGATGCCGCCGACCGCCTCAAGGCGCCGCCGAAGAAGAAGCGCCACCCGATCCGCAACCTGCTCCTGGTCGGTGTCGTGACCGGCGGCCTGGTTCTGGTCTTCAGTGAGTCGGCCCGCAAGAGCCTGCTCGATGCGATCTTCGGCGCCGAGGAAGAGTTCGTCTACACCTCGACGACCTCCACCGAGACCGCCCAGACCAACGGAACCCCGGTCGGAACCGAGTAGACCCGGTTCCGCAACCAGTTTCAAAGGGCCCCGGGAAACCGGGGCCCTTTCTCTTTGCATCCTCGCCGGCGCGGAGTCTCTTCTCCGAAGAGGACGAAACTCGACCCGCTTTCGCGGGCAATCGCGGAAACCGCGAGGTTCCATTTTCCGCCACATAGCGCACCCAACTCCGATCTCGACCCGGAGGTTCAAATCGAAGTCGGAGTTGGGTGCGCTATTTGCCGAAATCTCCCTTCTCGATTCTCCGGCCATCACCCGCCCCAAGGCAACCCGAACCCATCCATCAACCGTTCCAGGCCCTCCACCACCAAGCCTTTGGCGTCTGGCTGCCATAGACTCTCCCGTCCTTTGGCTCGCAGGGATGACATAAGAAATGTGGCGATCGTGGCTCACGTCGACCACGGCAAGACGACTCTGGTTGACGCGATGCTCTGGCAGTCCGGGGCCTTCCGGCAGGGCCAGGACGTCAACGAACGGGTCATGGACTCGATGGACCTCGAGCGCGAGAAGGGCATCACGATCCTCGCCAAGAACACCGCGGTCCAGTACGGCGAGATCAAGCTGAACATCATCGATACCCCCGGCCACGCCGACTTCGGCGGCGAGGTCGAGCGCGGCCTGACCATGGTCGACGGGGTGGTGCTTCTGGTCGACGCCTCCGAGGGGCCGCTGCCCCAGACGCGGTTCGTGCTCGGCAAGGCGCTGGAGGCGGGCCTGCCGGTGATCCTCGTGGTCAACAAGGTGGACCGGCCGGACGCCCGCATCGGCGAGGTCGTGGACGAGGTCTACGAGCTCTTCATGGACCTCGGCGCCGACGGGGACCAGATCGAGTTCCCGATCGTCTATACGAACGGCAAGAAGGGCTGGGCTTCCCTCGAGGAGGGCCTCGAAGGCGAGGACCTCAAGCCGCTGCTCGACCTGATGGTTGAACACATTCCGGCCCCCGAATACGAGGAGGGCCATCCTCTTCAGGCCTGGGTGACCAACCTCGACGCCTCCCCGTACCTGGGCCGGCTCGCACTATGCCGGGTGATGCAGGGCACGATCAAGGCCGGCTCGCAGGTCGCCTGGTGCCGGGCCGACGGCACGGTCGAGCGGGCCGCGGTGTCCGAGCTCTTCGTCACCGAAGCGCTTGAGCGGGTATCAACGGACCAGGCCGGGCCGGGCGAGATCATCGCCGTGGCCGGCATTCCGGAAGTGACGATCGGCGAGACCCTCTCCGACCCGGAGGATCCGCGGCCGTTGCCGGTGATCAAGGTCGATGAACCTTCACTTTCGATCGTGGTCGGAATCAACACTTCGCCGCTGGCGGGCCGGGACGGCGACAAGGTCACCGCCCGCCAGATCCAGAACCGGCTCGATCAGGAGCTGCTTGGCAATGTGGCGATCAGGGTGCTGCCGACCGACCGGCCCGATGCCTGGGAAGTCCAGGGACGGGGCGAGCTGCAGCTGGTCGTACTGCTCGAGATGATGCGACGCGAAGGTTTCGAGCTCACCGCCGGCCAGCCGCGGGTGCTTACCCGCGATGTCGACGGCCAGATGCACGAGCCGATGGAGCGACTGGTGATCGACGTCCCGGAAGAACACGTCGGCGCCGTCACCCAGCTGCTGGCCGCCCGCAAGGGCCGGATGGAGAACATGACTGCCCAGTCCGACAGCTGGACCCGGCTCGACTATGTGATCCCGGCCCGCGGCCTGGTCGGCTTCCGGACCGAGTTTCTGACCGAAACCCGTGGCACCGGCATCCTCCACAGCATCTTTGAAGGCTGGGAGCCCTGGGCCGGGGACATCACGACCCGGGCAACCGGTTCGCTGGTCGCCGACCGCCAGGGTTCGACCGCCAGCTTCGCTCTCTTCGGGCTGCAGGAACGGGGGGCGATGTTCGTCGGACCGGGCGAAGACGTCTACGAGGGAATGATCGTTGGCGAGCATGCCCGGGCCAATGACCTCGATGTGAACGCGGTCAAGGAGAAGCAGCTGACCAACATGCGCTCCTCGACCTCGGACGTGCTGGTCCGGCTGACTCCGCCGAAGCCGCTCACCCTGGAATCGGCGATCGAATTCCTGCGCTCGGACGAATGCGTGGAGATCACCCCCAACTCGATCCGCCTGCGCAAAGTCGACCTTGACCAGAACGACCGGGTCAAGGCCGCACGGAAGCTGAAGAACCTCTCCCGCTAGGAGCGGGGCAACTTCCGCTCCGACCGCGGCCGGAATTGACCGGCGATCCGGGCGCCGGTTAAATTGCCCGGGTGAATTCCCGTCCGACCTGGGGGCAGCGCCTCAGATACGCCTTCGACAACATGATGTCGAGGGGTACCCCGGCCCTGATCTTCTGGCTGGCCGCGGCGACCCTGGCGCTGATCGTCGTCTTCACGATCGTCTTCCTGGTCTTCGGTCTTTCACCCGAGGGCGGGGATCCGCACAAGGGTGTGATCGGCGAGGCCTACTTCACCCTGCTTCACGCGCTCGATCCAGGAACGATCACCGGCGACGACGGCGACTGGGTCTTCCTCTTCCTCATGTTCCTGGTCACGCTCGGCGGCCTCCTGATCTTCAGCGCCCTGATCGGCGTGCTCTCGACCGGTCTCGATGCCCGTCTGCAGGAACTTCGCAAGGGAAGGTCACTGGTCCTCGAAGAGGGTCACACGCTGATCCTCGGCTGGGGCAAGCCGGTCTTCACGATCCTCGCCGAACTTGACATCGCCAGCGAAGGGGAAGCGGACCCGGTGGTGGTCGTGCTTTCCGAGACCGACAAGGTGGTGATGGATGACACCCTGCGGGAGCGGTCCGACCTGAAGAACCTGCGAGTGGTCACCCGGCACGGCAGCCCGATCGATGTCGACGACCTGGCGCTGGCCCGGCCCGAGCTGGCCAGTGCCACGATCGTGCTGGCGCCGCTGGAGGAACCGGAGCCCGACGCCTACGTGATCAAGGTGATCCTCGCCCTTACCCAGCTCCTTCAGGGCCGCGAGGTCGAGCGGGGCATCGTCGCCGAGATCTCCGACCCGGCCAATCTCTCCCCGGCGCGGCTGGCCGGAGCCGGGCAGGCCGTGCTGCTGGACGGCCGGGAGACGATCGCCAAGCTGCTGGTGCAGGCGGCCCGTCAGTCCGGAATCTCGGTCGCCGTCCAGGAGTTGCTCGATTTCGATGGCCACGAGATCTACATCGACGATGCCTCGCGCTTCGAGGGGATTGACTTCGGCACCCTGCTCGGCCGGCTGGAAAGGTGTTCGGTGATCGGCCTGCTGGACGTGGATGACATGGTTCTGCTGAACCCGCCCGGCTCGAAGGTGATCTCGTCCGGAGACAGGCTGATCGCCGTGGCCGAAGACGACACGGTGCTCGAGCTTTTCGAGGAATCGGTCTCCGGTCCCGACTTCGAGCAGATCCTGGCGGCCGACGAACGGAGCCCTTCGCCGGAAAGGGTCGTGATCCTCGGCTGGAACAAGGGGGCGCAGTCGGTCATCACCCACTTCGACGCCTTCCTCGCGCCCGGATCACGGATCGAGGTGGTTGTCGATCCCGGCCTGGGCCGGGCACCGGAAGTCGACAGCCACCAGCGCCTCGCCAATACCGACGTGAATTTCCGACATGGTTCGACCACCGACCGCTCCACCCTGGAGGAACTCGAGCTTGGGCAGGCCGACCACGTGATGGTGCTGGCCTGCTCGGATGACTTCGATGCCCAGCGCGCCGACGCCCGCACCCTGGTCACCCTGCTCCACCTGAGGGAGATCAACGACGGTCTTGAGCCTGGCTTCTCGATCGTCAGCGAGATGGTGGACGAGCGAAGCCGCCGGCTGGCCGAGGTGGCCGAGGTCGATGACGTGATCGTCAGCGAGAACGTGATCAGCCTGCTCTTCGCACAGATCTCGCAGAACCACCATCTGGCCGATGTCTTCACCCAGCTCTTCTCTCCGGAGGGGAGCGAGATCTACCTGCGGCCGGCCGGGACCTACGTAGCGCTGAACGAAGAGGTCAGTTTCGCGACCATGGTCGAGGCGGCCCGCCGCCGCGGGGAATGCGCGATCGGGTATCGCTCGGCTTCACAGTCCGATGACCCGGACTCGGGTTTCGGCATGACGATCAACCCGCCCAAGTCCCGGGTCTTCAAGGTCACACAAGGCGACAGCCTCGTCGTCCTCGCAGAGGAATGAGACTTCTGTTCGGAGCAGAGGGCCGGCCGGGTCGTTGAATGCAAGGCGGCGAGGCCTGGGGCCTCGCCACCTCCCCCTGCTTCTGTCAGTCCCTGCCGTGCATCCCTCCCTGGCACGCGGACTGCCCCTATAACCGGGCAGGTGGCCAAGGGTTGCGGTGAAATTCGAACCGGACAAAAAACTTTCCGAAAGGTGTTCGGCACCGCGGCGAACCGGTCAGGTTGTGGCGGCGCCTGACGGCCTGTCGCCGGAGGTTGAGCGAATGCCCGCGGTCACCGAATCAACCGCCTGGTCGATCGAGACATAGGAGTCGGTCAGCAGCACCTCGAGGCCGGTCGATCTCATCATGTCCTCGACCTGCCCGACGTCGCGGGCGATGACGAGCCGGACCTGCCTTTGATCGAGTTCCTCCCGCAGCGCCTTCAACATGTAGGCGGCGGTCACGTCGATGTAGGGCACCGTCTCCACGTCCAGAACCACCGCCCGGGTGTCGGCCGCAAGGCTTCGAATCACCGCCTGGCGAATCTCGTCTGAATTGGCGAAATAGATCGCCGCTTCGAGTCTCAGCACCACGATCTGCGGGACCTCGACCGCGTTTGCGTGCCGCCGCAGGTCACCCCAGTGTCCGGGCTGCGCCCTGAGCTCACCGAGCCTGGTCACATGCGGCCGCGAGGAGCGGTAAAGCAGCAGCACCAGCGAAACCACGATGCCGATGAAGAGTCCGGGCAGGATGTCGAAGGCCGTGACTCCGATCAGCGCGGCGACCGCGGCGATGAAGTCGGGCCGGTTGGCGGGGTTGAGCCGGTTGCCGCGGTCCCTGATCCGGGCGAGCTCACTCAGACCGACCACGTCCACGGCGTGGATCAGGGCGGCGATCACCACGGCGGCGAGGGCCGCTTCCGGGAGGTCCTCGAAGAGACCGGTGAGGAAGAGCATCGTGATCACGACCATCAGGGCGACGACGATGCCCGCCATCTGGCTGCGAGCCCCGGACTCGGAGTTGATCGAGGTCTTCGAGAAACTCCCCGTGACCACGAAGCCACCGAAGAGGCCGGCTCCCACGTTGGCCGCGCCGGTGCCGATCAGCTCCCGGTCGGCATCGAGCTCCTCGTCCTCGTCGGGATAGGCCTTGGCCGCGGCGAGGCTTTCGGCAAAGCCGACCAGCATCAGCCCGACCGCGCCGGCAACCAGGTCACCGAGATCCTGAAGGCCAACGTTCGGCAGGGCAACCGAAGGCAGGCCGGACTTGATCTCGCCGACGATGGCGACGCCGTCGGAGCCAAGGTCAAGCAGGCTGACCGCGGCGATCCCCAGCCCGACCGCGATCAGGGAGCCGGGCGCCGACGGGTGCCGGTACTTGCAGATGAGGATGATCGCCAGCGAGGTGAGCCCGATCGCCACGGTCGGCAGGTCCACCTGGTCGAGGTGGGTCACGAAGACCCAGATCCGGTCGAAGAAGTTCCCGTTGCTGGACTCGACCCCGAAGAGGTGCGGGATCTGCCCGGCGATGATGGTCAGGGCCAGGCCGATGATGAATCCCCGGAGAACCGGAATTGAAATGAAGTTGACCACGAAACCCAGCCGGGCGACCCCGGCCATTACCGCGATCAGGCCGACGCAGATCGCGAGGGCGGCGGTGGTCTGGACGAAGGCCGAGCTGTCGCCGGCAACTATGCCGCCGACGATCGCGGCCGAAAGAGCCGCGGTGGCGGCGTCGCCCCCGGTAACCAGCTTGCGTGAACTGCCGAGCGCTGCGTAGATCAGGAGGGCGCCGGGCGCCGCGTAGAGGCCGACGATGGGGGATACCCCGGCGATCGTCGCGTAGGCCAGGGCTTCCGGCACCAGCACGGCCCAGACCGTGAGCGCGGCCATCAGGTCCGGTCTGAGCCACTCGCGGCGGTACGGCCGGATCGAAGGAAAGAGCCTCATATGCCCAGCTTCTCCCGGGCCGAGCGCACCTGATCGAGCGCCTGGTCATTGGTCATCCCCAGCCCGAGCAGCAGGTCGGTTGCGGCCGAACGGATCTGGCCCACGATCACGCTGACCGAGAGATTCGAGGTCTCCTCCAGGGCGGCGGTCGCCTTGGCGGCCGCCCGCAGGGCCGCTTCCCGGGCGGTCGAGCGGACCGGCGCCCCGCCGAGGTGCCGGTCCAGCCGGGAAACGGAAGTAGCAAGGTCCCGGATCGAGTCGGCCACCACCGGCGGGATGTGTTCGTCGAGGTCGATCGCGCGCTGGCAGGCCCGGGCCAGCACGCGGGTGTTACGGATCATCAGGTCAATCGGTTCGGCGGCGGCCGCGAGCTGATCGACGCGCCCCCGTTTTCGTCGGCGGGTCGGGGCGAGTGAAATCGTTTCCTGACCGGCCTCGACGGCGATCTTCATTTCTCGCACCGCCGGGTCCAGGGACCGGGCCCGCTCCAGGGCGGCGACGATTTCCTCGTGACTTTCGTGGTCGAGCGCATCGGCGATGTCGACCAGAGTCCCCGAAAGCCTTGCGAGCAGCGGTTCCAGGTAGCGGCGCACCAGGCGAACCGGATCGACCGGGGTGATTGCGTTTGCGGCGAGCGCAACGCCGCCGCCGACCAGGGCGTCAACGAACCGGTGGGTCGTGTCGGCCAGGTCCGGGGCCGGCAGGGTCGCAACCAGCACCCCGGAAATGGCTGCCTGGTTGACGAGCATCACCCCGCCGCCGGAAAGCACTGCCGCTGACATCGCCAGCCCGATGACCAGCATCAGCTGCCAGGTGCCGGTCCCGAGCGCCAGCACGATCAGGTCGGCGATCGCGATGCCAAGGGCCACCCCGAATGCGATTTCGTAGGCCCGCCGGCCTCGCTGTTCGATCGCCAGGCCCAGCACCAGGACCACCGAGATCGGCGCGAAGAACGGTTCGTAGTGCCCGACGACCCGGGTTGCGATCAGCCATGCGACGCCCGCTGCCAGGCAGATCTGGATGATCCTCAGCGAGGCGAAGCGCAGGGAGGAGAACCGGTCTTCGATCAGCGATCGCACGGCCCCACTATTTCACCGGGTCGTCCGGAACCACGCGGTTTAGAGCTTCTGCGTCTGCTTTTTCGTCTTCTGCACGCTCCAGCCGTGGCCGGCCGGCGGCTGGCGACGGTCAGGCTGCAGGTCTGATGATCAGGCGGTTTCCGGCCGGGTCGGCCAGTTCGCGCACTTCCCCGCCCCGCGGATCATCGAGTTCGAAGCAACGCATGCCGGCCGTTCCTTCCGGGGCCTGCGGGGCACCGATCCCCTGCCAGACGTTCACGGCAATCCGGTGGGGAAAGGTGCCGCCGAGCGAAAGGTCGGCGAAACCGATCCCGTCGGCGTTCATGTGCGGGCTGAAACCGATCTCCTCGTAGAAGGTCCGGGCTGCGTCGAGATCCCCCACGTAGAGATGGATATGACCGATCCGGGTGCCCGGCGGCAGCGGCCCGTTCAGGTCTTCGTCCTCGCGGTGGGAGAAGACCTCCTCGAGGCCGAGCGGCTCGGTCATGTCGTGGCGACGGCCTTGGGAATCGATGATCAGCGGCCGGCCGCCGACGATGTCGATCTCGCCGACCCGGTCGATCGTCTCGAAGGCGATCTCGACATTGATCCCGTCCGGATCATCGAGATAGGTCGCCCAGTGGGTGACGTGGTCGGTCGGGGCGTTGGGGTAGCGGGCAGCGAAGAGGCGAGCAAGGATGCGGGCGAACTCCGCCTCCGAGGGCATGTGGATCGCCAGGTGGTAGAGGGCCGAGTAGCCCCGCTGAACGGGCCGGGTGGCTCCCGGATGAAGCACGACGAGTTCCTTTCCGGGCTCGTCCGGCTCGCCCTTGACTCCCAGCCGCACGGCCCCACTCTCCCCGTCTCCGAGCTCGACCATTCCGATCAGGTCCCGCCAGAAGACCAGCGACCTTTCGAGGTCGGTCACGTTCAGGTGGACTGCTCCGTAAAGGAGATTGTCTTCGGCGGTGCTCTGAACCGGTCCGGGTCGCATGCCCCAACTATGGCAGCCCCCGGAGTCCGGTTGAATACCTGCTCTTGCGCAACCGGGCACCAGTTCTCGTCCTGATCGGATGTCTGATTCTCTCGGCCGCCCTGATCATCCATGCAGGGCGCGACCTGACCTTCTTCTTTGACGAGTGGCAGCTGCTCTTGGCCTCCGATCCGCTTTCGCTTTCGACCCTGCTCGAGCCCCACAACAGCCAGCCCTCCTTCATGACTTCGTCGATCTACGGGCTGTTGCTCGAGACGGTCGGGATGTCATCCCAGCTCCCGTACCGGTTGGTCGCAGTGGCCGCTTCGCTCGCCTGTGTGACGTTGCTCTATCTCCTGGTGCGCCGCCGCACCGACCCCTGGCTGGCCCTGGTCATGATCCTTCCGGTGCTGGGGCTCGGGGTTGCCTGGGAGGCTCTCCTTCTGGCCCTCTCGATGAACTTCCTGATCGGAATCGCGACCGGTCTCGGTGCCTTGCTGGCGCTGGAGTCCCGCAGCCGGCGTGGCGATCTGCTCGCCTGCTTTCTGCTCTGCTGTTCGCTTACCTGCGGCGGGGTCGGCCTTGCCTTCCTGGCCGGCGCCTGCGTTGACGTGCTGGTGCGCCGGGACATTCGCCGGGCCTGGATCCCGGCGGTCCCGGTCCTGCTCTACGGGCTCTGGAGCTTCGCCTTCGGAGACGAGGATTCCCCGGCCAGCGCGGACAACGCCCTCGGCCTGCCGGACTATCTCTACAAGACCTCCGCGGCCGGGATCCGCTCGGTCACCGGCCTTGCCGCGGACCTGTTCCCGGCCCGACCGGCCTTCTACCTGTCGGTCTTCCTCTTCGCCCTGCTTCTGGCGGCGGTCGTCTGGCGGCTCTTCTTCGCCAGACGGCCTTACAGCGACCGGGTCCTGGTGGCGGGCGGGGCGCTGCTCGCCTTCTGGGTGCTCGGCGGTCTCGCCCTCGGGGAAGGCCGGGCCCCGGACGCGAGCCGCTACCAGTACCCGTCGGCGATCCTGCTGATCCTGCTTGTCGCCAGCCTGCTTGACGGTCTGAAGCTTCCGCGCTGGCTGCCCGTGGCCCTGCTTCCCCTGGCCCTCCTTTCGCTTGGCCTGAACGTTTCGCAATTCAGTGACGGGCGGGACTTCCTGCTCAAGCAGACTGAAATCACCCGGGCCGCTATCGGCCAGGTCGAGATCGAGGACCCGGTTCCCAATTTCAGCCTGGTCGAGGAAGCAACCGGGAGCCCGTTCCAGCGGCTGATCGAGACCGACGCCTACCTGCGGGCAGAGAAACGCTTCGGCTCACCGGCCTACAGCCCGGCGCAGATCCGGGCTTCGGGCCCGGCCGGCCGGGAGGCCGCCGGGGGCGTCGCCTTCGCCGCCGCACTGGCCCGCAAGCTCGCCCACGACAAATAGCCCGAGAGCCACGCTCCCGTTCGGCGAGATCCGGCTTCTTCGTCATAACGACGAAGAAGTCACGCCTCACCGATTGGTTCAGCCCAGCTTGGGGGACTTCCAGGGCTCGGCCAGCTTGCCGGCGATCAGCTCCGGAAGGCCCTCGATCGGGACCCGGACCTGTTCGAGCGAGTCGCGGTCGCGGAGGGTGACCTGGCCGTCGTCTTTGGTGTCGAAGTCGACCGTGATGCCCCAGGGGGTGCCGATCTCGTCCTGTCGGCGGTAGCGCTTGCCGATCGATCCGCCGGTGTCGTACTCGGTCTGGATCCCGGCCTTCCGCAGGGCGGAGTTGATCTCCCGGGCGGTCTCCGGCATGCCCTCCTTGTTGAAGAGCGGCATCACCGCGACCTTGACCGGGGCGAGGCGGGGATGGAGCTGAAGCACGGTGCGCTTGCGGCCCTCGACCTCTTCCTCTGTGTACGAGTCGACGAGGAAGGCGAGGGCGGCCC